>UMDQ01014147.1_pt1 | contig 57565 bp, 49 predicted proteins | sample 1964531 | NCBI WGS metagenome assembly UMDQ01 (sample SAMEA4835998, study PRJEB28245) | human gut metagenome | biome: gut microbiome; material: fecal sample | place: Denmark | collected 2008
ATTGGCAAAATGGGGGATTTTTTCTTAAAAGCGAAATCCCTGTGCCTTAATGCCACTCCACTCCACAAGCCCCGTCATACTGTCTATCTCGTTGCCTCTCGTCTTCCTGTTCCATCACCTTACAAATAATCGTATCAATCTGCACCGAATCAGCATGTTTTTTTACACCCTTCAAATTTAATCATCCCTATTTTTCAAATAATGTTTTTACATATAAATTCTCACCATAACAATGCCGTTTAAAAAATTCCAAATATTTTTTACTCTTCCACAAACTCCCACGCCTTTTTGTCCCTACGGGGCAAAAACAGCCCCCAGTCATGCCAGTACACAGCGTGGATGAGGCTTCGGGTACGGATGCGCCTGATTTTGGGGGCTGGCTTCCTCTTGGCGCGCGGGAGAATGCGTTGGAGGACAGGGGACACTTGTTTGAGCCGCAGGCGAGTTGTGTCCCCTGTTCTCCGCTCTTAGCATTCTTCCGGGTGCTTAGAGGAACCGCCCCAAAAATCCCCCAAGTGTCCGCGCCCGAAGCCTCACCCACGCGTACTCCTATTACTCCTTCATCCCCGGCCTGAAGATAATCGCACCCAGATATCCAAACACCAACGCCCCACTGATCCCCACAGCACTGGCTGTAAATCCCCCTTTAAAGATTCCAAGCACTCCATCCTCCGCCATCGCCTTCACAACCCCTTTCCAAAGTGTATTTCCAAATCCAAGCAGCGGCACAGTCGCTCCTGCCCCGGCCCACTCGGCAAACGGCTCATACACTCCCAAAAATCCAAGGACACTCCCGCTGACCACTAACAGCACCATGATCCTCCCCGGCATCATCTTTGTCTTATCCATCAGGATCTGCACCAGCATGCAGATCAGACCACCAACAAGAAAAGCTCTGATATATTCCATAGCCACACTCACTCCACTTCTCATTCCTAAGATTTATATTTTCACACTCTGTATGATCCACGTCCGTCTTCCCTTAACATTTTTTTCCAACAGATTGTTTCTCCTTCGAAAATCCCCGGCTAAGTTCTTACAGAAAATCCGGCGTCTCCAGCACTACCCCATGCGCGATCCCCGGCACACTCTTCCCCTCATTAAAGCTCACCGTAGAAAGTAGAGCCCCCGTCGGCAGAAACAGCACCCTTTTCCACTCCCCATTCCTGATCTTCGGCAAAACAAACCCGCAAAGCACCGCCGCTGAACACCCGCATCCGCTTCCCCCGGCATGGGTATCCTGCTCCTCCGGCGAAAACATCTCGATCCCGCAGTCCATATACCGGCTCTCGATCCGGTATCCTGCCTTCATAAGATAATCCAGCAGAAGTCTCCGTCCCACTGTCCCCAGATCCCCGGTGATGATCTTATCATAATGTGTCTCGTCCACCCCGAGATCCCTGAAATTTTGCAGGATCGTATCAAGCGCCGCCATCGCCATCGCAGCCCCCATATTCATGGAGTCATGAAAATCCATATCCACGATTTTTCCCGTCGTCACCGCCGTGATCTTCGCAAGCGGCGCTTCCTTCCCCCGGCAATCCCCGGAGGACACGATCACCGCTCCGCACCCAGTCACCGTCCATGTAGCCGAATACGGCCTCTGATTCCCATATTCCAACGGAAAACGGAACTGCTTCTCCGCCGAAGCGAAATGGCTGGAAGCGCCTACAAGAACATGATCCGCAAATCCACCCTCCACGCACATGGCGCCCAGCCCCAGACCTTCCCCCATGGTGGAGCATGCTCCGTAAAGCCCGAACATTGGGATCTCCAGATTTATATTTCCAAAAGAAGTGGCGATGAGCTGTGCCAGAAGATCCCCCGCAAACGAATACCTGATTTCTTCCTTCGAAAGCCCGCTCTTCTCGATCACAAGACCTGCAGTCCTGCTCTGAAGCTCACTCTCCGCCTCCTCCCAGCTTTTCTTTCCCAGCATGGGATCCAGCTCCACCCGGTCAAAAAAAACGCCAAGAGGCCCGTCTCCTTCCTTCTTTCCCACCGTCGACGCAGCCGCCATGATCAGCGGCGGATTTTCAAACACCACACTGGCACGCCCGCGCTGCTTTCTTAACGTTCCTGTTTTCTCATCCATTTTTCTATCCACTCCCATCTTTATTTTGGTCTCAATTCACCTATCAGTTACATCCATACATATCGTACTTTTTGAACAAAAACGACTCCAATCGTACTAAATAAATATACCTTAACACTCCAGTACCCGCGCAGTCATTCGCAACAGGCTTCATCCTCACATAGGTACACCAAAATAAGGTCTCCATGCAAATAGAATCCCCAAAATAAACAAAAAGATGCAGGAATCCGAAGTCCACCTCGAATTTCCGCATCTTTTCCCACGACACACATTCTATAAATTTTTCACTCACATCGCCTGAAGCAGCCCCAAAATCACCGAGTACACCGCCTCATTCTTTTTCACCACAAATGCCAGCTCCTCCTTTGCCTGGTTCAGCCGGTGAAACAGCCGCCTTACACTCCGGTTCCCAGACCGCAGATATCCCGTCTCATCATAAAAATATCTCTCATCCAGCAAAACGACAAGCCGCTCCACATCCTCGCTGCTCCCGGCATTCTCCTCAAAATACCGATATCCCAGCGCCAGATACCCTTTTAAAAGCTTCTCTGCTTCCTCCTCATCATTCCCGTACCCAGCCGAGACATGGGGATACATCCGTCTCCCCTTTCCTCTGGTCAGGCGCATCATATTCTGGATAAAAACAGACAGCTCTGCGTTCGTCCGGATCCGGTTCGTCATCCGGAATGTCTGCACACCCGGCACAGATTTCCACACCATCTCAGCGCTCTCCCCCAGCTCATCCGGCGAGATCACATCCTCGCAGTCCCCGGAAAAGATCACCGGCCGCCGGGTACTGATCCCAGCCAGCAGCTCCCTCGCCCCAGGCTCAAGAAGATGTGCCTCATCCACCAGAACCGCGGAACACTCTTCCAGACCGCACTCCGCCCCAATTTCGGAATCTGGCAGATACTCCACCCGCCGAAGTCTCTCATGAAGCCGCTTCCAGTCCTTCTTGCTCTCCCCGCAGTGGATCATGCAGACCCTCTGCTTCCCGGAAAGCTTCATAGCGATATCGTAGAGCAGCAGCGTCTTTCCCGTCCCCGGAAGTCCCGTAAACCAGTACGCCCCTGTCCGCTCCGCCCGGATTTTCTTTAAGATCTGGCGTTCAATATCCCGCTGCTGGGCAGTCAGGAAATATTCCTTGTTCAGGAATCGCTCCGGCTCTGTGAGAGGCGAGATCAGATACAGTTCCGCCTGAAACAGCTCCTCCACATCGCCCTCATAGTCCTTTCCGCCATCCCTCAGCTCCGCGCAAAGCTGTTCCCAGTCCGCGTCCACGATCCGGTCGTGGTTCGTAAGGCGGACAAGCCGGTTCTGGCTGCTGATATATGTATAGGACCGGATCGTCTTTCCCTGCACCGCGAGATAATATCGGTTCTGTATCAACTGTTTCCGCAGTGCCTCATCGGAGACTGCTCCGCTCTTCAGCTCCACATTCACGATCTGGTCCTCCCTGATCTGCAGAAGGTCAAACTCCTTTCCCAGTCTCGGAATCTGAAACGAGTAAAAGAACCAAAGCGCATACACCTCGTCCATATGCGTCTCCAATTCCCTCACAAAGGCCTTCATGCTGTCAAGCTCCCACTCCCGCATCTTCAAAAAGTACCCACGCCCCGACATCTGTCTCTCCAGCTTCTGGACGCAGGAAATATTCTGGTTTCTTGTGAGCGTATAGATCGATACTGATTTCACGTTTTCCTCCGCTTATTCCATGCTGACGCTGTTCATATGCTCCACAGCCGCCGCATCTTCTCTCTCCATTATACGTTCCTGCCGGTTCGTTTACAAGTATCTCCAGAAATACTTCACCATCCCCAGCACCCAGCTCGCAAGGATCCCGTAGAGGATCACCGGTCCCGCGATCGTAAAGATCTTGCAGCCGATCCCGAAGACATGGCCCTCCGCCTTGTACTCGATTGCCGGGGACACCACGGAATTCGCAAATCCTGTGATGGGAACCAGGGCTCCGGCTCCACCGAATTTTACGATCTTCTGGTACACATGAAACCCCGTCAGGATCACGCTGAGGCCGATGAGACTCAATGTCGTCCACGCCGCCGCGCTCTCCTTCTCGATCCCGAAGGACATGTAGACGGATGTGAATACCTGTCCCAGCATGCAGATCAGTCCGCCAACGAGAAACGCCCGCCAGAGGTTCTTCCAGGTGTTGTGGACCGGTGTCACCTGCTTCACATATTTTCCGTACTCTTTCTTATCGATCTCCATAAATTCCTCCATGTATACTTTCAAATTGAACGTTCGTGAGACTTGGCGCGTGATTCTGGTCAGCGAAGCTGACAGATTCCTATCAGAATCACTGCGCATCCTCGCGGAGCGTTTATCTCAGTCGGAGATCAGACTCCCACTGAGATCAATCATCCGAATCCCCGCAGAAAATACACTGCCGATCCAAATGCCTTTCCCGCAGCCACCGCCAGGATCACATACTGCAGCCCCACCGCCAGCCCGATCCGGCGGTTCAGGATCGGCAGTGCCTTTAGCGTTTCCGCCAAAGACATCACAAGGCATCCCACGAAAATTCCGACAGCCGTCCCACACACTGCGAGCACAAACTTTCCAGGGAACGGAAACGCCACGCTGTAGAAGTCCGCCAGATTCCCCCATGTTCCCCCGAGGATCAGAAGCGTCTCGTAGAGGATCACATGCCCCGCTGTGTGGGTCACGCCGATGAGTCTCGGGAACACGCCGATGATGGCGAGGAAGGCAAAGATCCCGGCAGCGATCACTGCCCCGGCACCGAGGCCTGCAAAGGCCAGAATCCCAAGCTTAAGATACATCGACCCCTGACTCCTTTCTCCCGCCATTTTTGATCAACGTCTTATTTAAGTTCTCCTCGTAGAGCCGCATCTCCACCTCTATGGGCGTAGGGTCCACCGTGATCTTCCAGGAGGCGAAATGGTTGAAGAACAATAAAATCCCCAGGGCCAGTCCCACGGAGTAGGACGCCTCCAGGATCGTCGGTCCGTCCGCCCGGGTCCCGATGATCATCTCATAGAGCTTCGCGAACACATCCGTCACGTTGGCGTCGTTGTTGAATGTCATGATGGCAAACGCCGCCCCGAAAAACGCCACTGCGGACACCATGGCCGTCTTCATCCACTCCCATACCAGACTTTTCTTCTTCCCTGCCCGGTATGTGACCACGAAATCCGATTCCCCGATATTGTCCACCTGGATATTCTGGCCGGTCTTCTCGATCTTTTCCACGAGTTCCATGACATTTCCAACAAACACTGCCTCTTTTCCCTTCCCGGAAAATGAGGTGATTTTCACGGCTTTCGCCTTCGCCTCCGCAGCCCTGTCGCTGCTGTGGACATCGGCGATCATTCCGAGGTACACTTCCGGCTCATAAACTTCCTTCACCTGGGGAAGCTTTAAGTAGATCGTCGTGCTGCTCATGCGCTCCACGGCTTTCTGTCCATATCCCCAATGGTCTTTAAAACCCCTGTGACAGTGCCTCGGCAGACTTCCATTTCCGTCCCCGGCACCATCACGAATGTCCCCGACTGCTCCGCTTTCTTTGCCGGGACCGCCACGAGAAAATACCAGAACACAAACACCAGTACCGCCAGCGCCAGCACCGCAAAAATGATCTCCACATAGTCCTTTAACGGTTTCATAATATTCCACCTTCTCATCCTGTTTATCGCATTGCTTTACGCAAATAGGATGTTCCGAATCAACGGACATTATACATAACCATGGGCAGAATCATTTTCATCTTTTATGAAGTCAGTCTCTCCCTCATCTCCCTCAAGATCTTCTTCTCCAGCCGCGACACCTGCACCTGGGAGATTCCAAGCCGCCCTGCGATCACGGTCTGGGTCATATTTTCAAAATACCGCATTTTTATGATCTGCTGTTCCTTCTCCCCGAGACCGGATAAAAGCTCCGCCAGCACGATCCGGTCCAGGACCCTGTCATTCTCCGATGTCTTTTCCGCGATCTTATCCGCCAGGCAGCCTCCGGATTCATCCCCGGCATCGAAGGGCTCGTAGATGGATCCGACTCTCGCCCCAGCTTCCATGGATGCCGCAACCTCCTCACGGCTGGCTCCCACCGACCTTGCAAGCTCCTCCACTGTCGGCTCCCGCCCGAGGTCCGCCTCCAGCTTTTCTCTCGCCGCCCCGACTTTTCCCGCCAGTTCCTTTAGCGGCCTGCTGACCTTGATCATCCCGTCATCCCGGAGAAATCTCCTGATCTCCCCGGTGATCATAGGAACGGCATAGGTGGAAAACCGGACGCCCAGTTCTGTGTCGAAATGGTCGATGGCCTTTATAAGGCCGATGTTCCCGATCTGGAACAGGTCATCCGGTTCCGGTCCTCTCCCGATAAATCTCCGGACGATACTCCAGACAAGGCCCGCGTTCTCCATGACGAGGCGGTCCCTCGCCTCTTTATCCCCTGCGTGTGAACGTTTTAAGAGTTCCGCAGTGTCCGCCATCCCGTCACCTGCCGATCTTCTTTTTCATGGTGACGGAGGTTCCCTTTCCCGGTGCAGAGACCACCTCCACCCGGTCCATGAAGGCCTCCATGAAGGAGAATCCCATGCCGGACCTCCCGTCCTCCGGACATGTGGTGAACATGGGTTCCATGGCCTGCTCCACGTCACGGATCCCGACTCCCTCATCCCGCACCGTCACAGAAAACAGCCGCTCCTTTTCCCATGCCGTCGCCGAAAGATAGATCTTCCCTTCCTGTCCCCGGTATCCGTGGATCACCGCGTTCGTCACTGCCTCTGAGACGGCGGTCTTGATATCGTCCAGTTCCTCCAGCGTCGGGTCCAGACGGCTCGCGAAAACGGCTGCCACGACTCTCGCGAACTCCTCGTTCTCTGACCGGCTCTCCATAATGAGTTCCATAGTCTCACACTCCGGCATTCCTACATTTTTCCCGTTCTCTCCTGTCTGCTCTGCCTGTACTTTCTGCGTTTCCTGTACGGTCTGTCCTGTCTCTTCCATCCCTATACCTCCCTGCTATAGATTGCTTCTTCTTTTGACTCATACTGATGCATCAGCCCCAGAATTCCCGCAACCTTTAAAACCCGCATCACCTGCGGGCAGGCACCGTAAAAACCGGTATGGCCTGCTTTCATCTGCTTGTAGCGGTTTAAGAGGACGCCGATGCCGGAGCTGTCCATGAACCGGGTACGCGTAAAATCGAAAATGATTCTGGAGACATAATTTTCCGCCATCAGAAGGTCCGTCTCATATCTCAGATTCCGGCAGTTGTGATGGTCGAACTCCTTCGGCAGGTGAATGATGAGTGTGGGGCCTTTTGCCTCGTATACGAATGAATCTTCCATAAATTTTTCCTCCCATTTCAAAATTTTGCAGCCAAATTCAGCCCACAGCCTGTATCCCAATGCGAGGCTGATTTTCACAAATTTTTCTTACCTCAAAACAGCTTTCTAAATCCATTCTCCTGTAGTTTTCTAGTCTGAAACAACAAAAAAGAGACCTCACAGTATTTTCTTCTGTAAAGTCTCTTTTAAGTTTTTTCTAAGTAAGTTTTATCAACGAACCTCTATACACTCTCTGTGAAACAGAAACCAGAATTGCTCCTTAGTATCCTCTCTCTTCCTTCGCCTTCTCCGCAAACTCCGAATCCGCAAAGTTCATGATGACCTGTCCGAACATCTGGTTCGCGTTGTCGGTATCGCCCTTTGCCTTGTATACCATTCCCATGTTGTAGATGACTTCCGGGTTCTTATCGTTGAATTCCATATATCTCTCATAATAGCGGAGCGCTGAGTCGTAGTCCCCGACAGAGTTTGACTGGGCTGCTGCCGCCATAAGGACTGTCGGGGCGTTGGCATCCATGTCCGCCTTGATTTCATTTAAGATCGCCACAGAGCTGTCATCCGTGATCTTCGACTGATCCATATCCACATAAGTCAGAACCGCCGTGTTCGTATCCCCTTTGCGGTACGCGTCCAGGATCTTTGCGAGCGCCGCGTACTGGTTCACCGTGCTTCCGGAATCGCCCTTTAAGTCATTTAACTGGCCTTCCGCGTCCTCCTTCTGCTTCTGGTAATCCTCAACCTGGAGCTTCAACTTGTCCGTCTCCTGGTTCGCGAGATTTAACTTATCCGTGTAGGACTGCATCTCCTGATTATGTTCATAGTTTAACGTTCGCTCCCTCGCCGGCATGATGAGGAACACGACCATGACCGCCCCCAGGACAAGACCGATACCGATGTTGATGATGGACTGCCAGCCCGTGTTCTCCTTGTAGGTCGGAGGCAGAATAACGTCATCGTCCTGCATCTCCCTGTGGGAAAACGCGTTCTTCATCTTCCGTTTCTCGACCTCCGCCTTGCCGGTCCGGTTCTTTACGTATTCCATGTACCGGGTGGCTTTCTCGTTATTGTTATCGATCTGAAGTACCTTGAACAGGGATTTTCCGGCTTTCGTGTAGTCCCCGTGCTCCATGTAGAGAAGCGCCAGAAGCAGATGCGCTTTCACGAAATTCGGCTTCTCGTCGACAATCCTCTTAAGCTGCAGGACCGCCAGATCATCACTGTCATTCTGGGCATAGAATAATGCCTGATTGAACTTCTTTACCATCTGGCTCGCGATCTCAAGCTGTCCCGGCTTTCTCTGGACCTCATCGAGGTAATAGTCTGCCCGGTTTCCGTCCGGCTGGAGATTGATGCTGATGACCCACTGGATCAGCGCATCTGACGTCTCACCCATCTCGTAAAAGATCAGTCCAAGAAGGTTTCTGGCATCTGTGTGGTATTTATTAAACTGCAGGGCGCGTTTTAAGAATCTCGCCGCCCCGGAAAGGTTTCTCTCCTTTGCCATTTCCAGACCGCGGTTGTAGTAGCTGTTGGCCGCGTACTGGATCTTCTGCATCTCATCCATATATTACTTTTCCTTTTTGATATCCTTCATGATGTCCATCATAATATCTGCCATATCTGTGAGGTCACTCTTTACGATGGCGTCGCTGACCGCCTCCACCTCAAGACTCGGCTTGAAGCGCTCGATCTCTTCCTCAAAGTTGATCATTTTTCTCCTCCTTTGATACCCCGGCAGCAGCATACTGTCACCGGAACTCACCGCATGTCAATCTGCACCTGAAAATGCTCTGTTGATCAGTTCTGCGGTTCCCTGTTCTGCTTTATTTGCCGCATACCGGAACGGTCCGGTTAACTTGTGCTTTTGCTGATCTGTTCCTTTACTTCCCCCGCAAGATACAGTGACCCCGCGATAAGCGAAAGATCCCGTTCCCCATGCAGGCCAAGCAATTCCTTCACGGCATGTTTCACATCCCGGCTCACCCGGTACTCCGTCTCTTCTCCATATTCCGCCCGCAACTTTTCTGCCGCCGCTTCCAGATCCTCCACGGAGAGGGTCCGGTGTGACTCCATTTTCGATAAGATCCACAGATCCGGTTTCAGCCGCTCTGCAATCTCACGCAGCATCCGTTGATGATCCTTGTCCGCGGAGACCGCAAACAGGATCCGCACATGATCCGGCTTCCGAAGTTCCTTTAATCTGCAGGCCGCATCGAGAAACGCCCGGATCCCGTCCTCATTGTGGGCCCCGTCAAGATAGACACCGGAGCTGATCTCCTCCATTCTTGCAGGCCATTTTGCCTTTTTTACTCCCTCTGCCGCCTGTCCAGGCGTCACCGGAAGTCCGGAAACCTCCAGTGCCCGGATCGCCAGAGCTGCGTTCATGAGCTGGTAGGGAGCTGCAAATGGGATCTCAAACAAAATCTCTTCACCACGATAGGAAAAGCTCATTTCCTGATGTCCTGCCACGCCCGGATCCGGAGATTTTACGAGACAAGGCCGGATCCCGCGACAGACTTCATCCGGCGTCACTGGAAATCCTTCAGATTTCATCTCCTTTGCTTTCGCAAAGATCACCGCCGCTGCTTCCGATGAACTGTCATCATACACCACAGGACGCCGGGACTTTATGATCCCCGCTTTATGTGCCGCGATCTCCGGAATCGTTGACCCCAGAAACGCCGTGTGATCGATGCTGATGGACGTGATGACGGAGACAAGCGGATCTTCCACAACATTCGTCACATCGTAAGTTCCGCCCATTCCTGTCTCTAACACGAGCACCCTCACGCCCGCGTTCCGGAATATGCAGAGTCCCATGTAAAATAAAAATTCAAAATATGTGGGATGGGGCTCTCCTCTCTTTTCCCATATCCTGCAGGCATGCTGTACCTCCAGAAATGCCCTGATAAAATCCGGCTCCGGGACTATCTCCCCGTTTATAAGGAACCGCTCCCGGATATCCACAAGATGGGGGGACACGAATGTCCCGCAGGGAATTTTTGCTTCCCGGATCATGGAAGTGAGGAATGCGCAGACGGAACCCTTTCCGTTGGTTCCCGCCACATGGATCACCTGAAATTCGCGGTCCGGTTCTCCCAGAAGACCAAGGAATTCCCGTACTTTTAAAAGACTGCTCTTTTTTCTCGCATATCCCGGGATCGCCTCGATCTGATCCCAGGCTTCCTGCATCGTTATGTACTCCAAGAAATCGCCTCCTGTTGTGACCTGCAATCGGAACGCTGTCTGGCGTTATTCCCGGTACAGAAAATATATGCCGTAAACGGCAGCGTTTCTTTCACTTATGATACCTGTTTATGGTATTTTTTGCAACCAGAACATGTCGGAAAGATTCGACAGGATTGCTGTATCGGTTCCTGTTCCCGCCCTGAACAAACAGGAACCGCTTTTGCCGATGCTACTCCCATAAAATGAACAGCCACAGGCCATAAAACCTGCGGCTGCCCTGACAGCAGGTCATGTTCCACCCGCTGTCCTTTCCTGCTGAAACCATTCAGCACTTTCATGCCATGGTCATATTTTCATCGATTACTTACCAAGCTGAGCCAGACGAGTCTTTACCTGCTCCATCATCTCGGTGTACTTCTGAAGTTTTGCCTTCTCCTCATCGATCTTCGCCTGCGGTGCCTTGCTTACGAACTTTTCGTTTGCAAGCATTCCGTTTACGCGGGCAAGCTCTTTTGTGAGGCGCTCCTCTTCCTTCTTTAAGCGCTCGGTCTCCTTCTCGATGTCGACAAGCTCAGCGAACGGCATATAGATCGCTGCCTTCGGGATCACTGCGGGTACAGCGTCCTCACCGATTCCTGTCTTATCCTTCTGGATCACTACCTCGCTGGCGGAAGCAAGGGTACTGAAGAATACGCGGCTGTTCTCGAAGATATCCGTGAGATCGGCATCCTCAGTTACAACAAATACTTTTGCCTTTCTGCTCGGCGGAACGTTCATGGATGTGCGCACATTACGGATCGCGCGGACAGCCTCTTTGATGACCTCAACCGCGTGCTCGTCTGCCGCGAAGTTCCACTCTTCCTTATATACCGGCCAGGAGGAGATCATGATGGACGGCTCCTCGTCCTGTAAATTGCAGAAGATCTCCTCTGTGATAAACGGCATGAACGGATGTAAGAGCTTTAAGGAATTGATCAGAACCGTCTTTAAGGTCCAGATCGCAGCCGCCTTCGTCCGGTCCTCATCGTTCCAGAGACGCGGTTTTACCATCTCGATGTACCAGTCACAGAATTCCTCCCATACGAAGTCGTAGACCTTCTGGAGAGCGATTCCGAGCTCGTACTTGTCCATGTTTTCCGTTACTTCCTTCGCAAGGTCATTGACCTTGGAGAGGATCCATTTATCTGCTGCCGTGAGGTCTGTAAGCTTTGCCTCGCCTGCCGGCGCTTTCTCGATATTCATCATGATGAAACGGCTCGCGTTCCATACCTTGTTTGCGAAGTTTCTGCTGGCCTCGACTCTCTCCCAGTAGAAACGCATATCGTTGCCCGGCGCATTTCCTGTCATAAGCGTCATACGGAGAGCATCCGCGCCGTACTTGTCGATCACCTCTAACGGATCGATACCGTTTCCTAAGGACTTACTCATCTTGCGTCCCTGAGAATCACGGACAAGACCATGGATCAGGACCGTGTTGAACGGGCACTCGCCTGTCTGCTCAAGTCCCGAGAATACCATACGGATGACCCAGAAGAAGATGATATCGTATCCGGTAACGAGAACGTCTGTCGGATAGAAGTACTTCATCTCATCTGTATCCTTCGGCCAGCCCAGTGTGGAGAACGGCCATAACGCGGAGGAGAACCAGGTATCAAGGGTGTCCTCATCCTGCTTTAAATGTGTGCAGCCGCACTTCGGGCACTTCTCCGGCATCATCTTCGCAACCGTCATCTCGCCGCACTCTTCACAGTAATAAGCCGGGATCCTGTGTCCCCACCAGAGCTGTCTGGAGATACACCAGTCGCGGATCCCCTCGAGCCAGTGGAGATATGTCTTACCGAAGCTCTCCGGAACGAATCTTAATTTGCCGCTCTTTAATGCCTCGATGGCCGGTTTTGCCATCTCATCCATCTTTACAAACCACTGCGGTTTTACCATCGGCTCTACGGTTGTGCCGCAGCGGTCGTGGGTACCAACGTTGTGGCTGTGCGGAACGATTTTTACGAGAAGGCCCATTTCCTTTAAGTCCTCGACCATGGCTTTTCTTGCCTCGTAGCGGTCCATGCCGAAGTACTTGCCCGGAACATTGATGGTCGCGTCATCGTTCATGATGCAGATCTCTTCCAGGTTGTGGCGTTTTCCGACCTCGAAGTCGTTCGGGTCGTGGGCCGGTGTGATCTTTACGCAGCCGGTTCCGAATTCCTTGTCAACATACTCGTCGGCGATCACCGGGATCTCGCGGTCTGTGAGCGGAAGCTTTAACATCTTTCCGATGATGTCTTTGTAGCGCTCGTCCTCCGGGTTTACGGCAACGGCTGTATCACCGAGCAGTGTCTCCGGTCTCGTTGTGGCGATCTCGACGAATCTTCCCTCTTCACCCGCGATCGGGTAGTTGATGTGCCAGAAGAAGCCGTCCTGCTCCTTGTGCTCTACCTCAGCATCGGAGATGGATGTCTTGCAGACTGGACACCAGTTGATGATCCTGGATCCCTTGTAGATATATCCTTTTTCATAAAGGCGTGTAAATACTTCTAAAACAGCCTCAGAACAGCCTGCGTCCATGGTGAAACGCTCTCTGTCCCAGTCAGCGGAGGAGCCGAGCTTGTGGAGCTGTTTGATGATCCGTGTGCCGTACTCATCTTTCCATTTCCAGGCCTCTTTTAAGAATCCCTCACGTCCAAGGTCATTCTTGTTGATGCCCTCTTTTTTTAACTTGTCGATGACCTTGACCTCGGTAGCGATCGCCGCATGGTCTGTTCCCGGCTGCCAGAGTGCCTCATAACCCTGCATTCTCTTGTAACGGATCAGGATATCCTGCATCGTATTGTCGAGGGCATGTCCCATATGGAGCTGTCCTGTAATATTCGGCGGCGGCATTACGATCGTGAACGGCTTTTTGCCCTCGCGTCTTCCTCTCTCCGCGTCAGCGTGGAAATATTTGTTGTCCAGCCATTTCTGGTACAGACGGTCCTCAATGTCCGCCGGATTGTAGGTCTTTTCCAGTTCTTTCATGGTCTTCTCCTTAAAACTTTATCAACATGTTTCTTTTTTGTAACTGCAAAAATGTGGAGCAGTTACTGCTTTTCAATTTACTTTTTATTATCAGCGCAAAATACGCAGACTCACAAAATCATCTCGTTTACATCTGTTTTCTTACAACAGCGTACTCATCATCTGCCTGGTAAAAACCGCAGGAAAAGTCACTTCCGCGGAGGAACGCGGACATCTCGTCCTCGTCGAGATCTGCCTCACAGACATAATATCCATATTCGTCATCATATGTGTAAAAGGCGCAGGTCTCGCAGTTCGTGATCCGTACTTTTTTCTGTTTTGCATCTTTTTTTACCATCATGTACTCCTCTCGAAAGGCTGCTGCTGTGCGCCTCCCGGGCGCTCCCTCAGCTGCTGCCAACATTCGTAATCCGGGTTATCGCCCTGCTTACTCATATTGGCCTGGTTGTCAGCCCTTGCGTGCAGGCACGCAGTCCGTTTCGCCGCCTGACAACTCTTTCCTAATAAGAAAAAGCCCTCTGCACTCTCATGCAAAGGGCGAATCACCGCGTTACCACCTTTATTTACTGTCCGGATCCAGAACGATCCTCCAAACAGCATCTCTTCGTTCTTAACGAGGTCTCTCCCCGGGAACAGCTACTTTTTATTTCACCATTCCGGCTCCGAAGCTACCTTCCATTTTTGCATTCCCGGACCGACTTCCAGCCTGTGATCAGTCCTCTCTGAAGGTGCAGAAAATGTACTCCTCTTCTTCCCAGCCTTTCTTATATTCCATGGAGCAGGTCTCTTTATCAGCCGCCTGTTCCATATCACGGTCATCTGATTTTTCCGGCCGCTCTTACATAATATAGTAGAATCCTGATAAAATGTCAAGGGAAACTACAGCATTCTCCTGTATTCCATCTTCCACTGATTCAGGATATCCCCCGCCGCTGCGATCCGGCCAGCCGGGTCTTTCTCGAATACGGCGGCAAGCTTCAGCGTCTCCGGCGCCTTCTCTGACTCTTCTCTCGCCTCTTCCACTTCTTTATTCCAGACTTCCTTATCGTCCTCCCCGATCATCTCCCGGAATTTATCCTTAAGCGAAAGCTCCGGATTCAGTATCGTGAGGAAGTACATGCGTTTCACATACTCCGCCTCCGGCTTCGCATTCCAGGCATTCTCGTAGGCATGCATAGCTTTCTGGTAACAGAAGAGTTTCGCGTAGCAGGCCGCGATATTGTTCCAGACTTTTCCCCGGAAATCCCCGGAGAGATGGCGTCCGGCCCCATCTAAGATCTGCTCGTAGATCGTGACCGCTTTTCCGAAAAGATCCAGACCATAGAAATAATCTGCGCGGCGCTTCTCGTACTCTTCCTCTGAGAGTTTTTTCAGTCCGTTCACGGTCTGTCGGTAAGCCGCCTGCTCCTTTGGGGTATAGTAATTACATTCCTTGAGGATCAGGTACAGAATCTCCTCCGTCGCCCCGTGGCTGTCCAACCATTTTTCCACCCGTTCCGCGAGAAACGGCATCCGAAGCTCACTTCTTAAAAACTCAGTCAGGCGTTTATCAATAAATCCCTCCAGCACCAGCAGCGGATTGTTGTAGATCACATAGCAGAGCTCCTGGGAGGAGTAGAGATGGATCCCAAGATCCTCGATATAAAGCGGAACCGTTACCGGTTCCTGTCTGCAGAGAATCAGGCTCATAATGTCACCTCCTGACGGACCACCGCGTCCGTTTTCGGGAACAGTTCCCCAAATCCCTGGTCCGTGAGCTTGACCACCATGGTCTTCTCATCTAAGAATCCCACAGCCACCCGGATCTTCGTCGTCTTATTCGGGCGCTCCGGAAATCCCTCAAGAGGGATCTTCACGGTCCTTTTTTTCTTTGACTCCTGCTGCGGTGTGATCGTAAAGCAGATCTCTTTCTCCCCGTCCGGGATCACTTCCACCACACTTCTCGCCTCGTACCAGCTCTCACCGGCGGATGCCAGACTGATCTCCGTCTTTGTATCCCGCTTCATAACCTCCAGAGAGACCGTGGACTTTAATTTTCCCTCGCAGAGACATACAAAGGATCCGGAACCGCTCTCGTTTAAGTAATCCTCAGCCTTCATGGCCGCACCTTTTGCGAAGATGGCTGTCTCCACGAAGACTCTTCTCCGGTTGCAGATCTGCCTCATAAATTCCGGCGCCCAGTCGGTTCTCGCGAAACCTTTTCCCGTCAGGAAGATCGAGGAAAAGATCTTTTTCTGTAAAAACCGTTCTCCACAGGCACACAGGATCTTGTCTGCCATCTTTGCCCCGGAGCCTGTATCGAGAACGCTGAGGCTGAAACCCTCTTCCAGCTCCTCATGCTCCGCGATGGCTGTCATCCGGCGCGGTCCTCTCGTGACCTTCAGTTCATAGTAACGCAGGTCCTCATCGGATAAGGAAAACATGCCAACCTGACCGCCCCAGACATCTCTTCTCTGGTTCAGCACATAGTAGACGAAGCATTCCGTGTGGCTTGCGATATGGACATTTCCTCTCGGGATCCCAAGAGCTTCCACGCTGGCCGTAAGTCCCTCCAAAAGCTTCATCTCCAAATTTTTGAGGCTGATGACCAGCTCATCGATCCTCTGTCCGGCATACTCCGCACGCACCATGGCGAGGATGCTGCCTAAAAATCTCTGCAGCAGTTCCATTCCACCGTACTTTACGCCTCCGATGGTGGATGTTCCTTCTTTTGCTGCCAGGCTTAGGAGCTTATCAACGATGACGCCCTCGCCCACCAGCGTATATTTATATGCATCTTCCCCCACATACCACTCTTCCGCGGATTTTTTTCTGCAGATGACGGTCGGGAGCATCCACGCCTCCTCACGTCCCAGAACAGCCGCCTGAGTGTAGGTATCACAGAGGTCGATGCCAACGATCAGTTTCTCCATTTATTTGCCCTCATTATGCCAGACGGAACAGCTTTTTCGCGATCTGACTGTCCATCACGTATTCTGTCATGCTTTCTTTTAATTTCCGGTCATCCTTCATTCCGAGATAGAGGTTCATGGCATTTAAAGCCGTGAAGCGGTTTCCTTTATCCCCCGTTGCCGGTTCGCTGCAGGTCACTTCGCCCTCCGCCTTTTTCACCAGTCTTCCGTCCTCATTCTCCCAGATCTCGTACTCCATGATCTCACCGTCAAACAGGAGTTTCTGGCGCACATAGATCCCTTTATAGACCATGTTCATCTCTTCCTCATGGAACTCTTCTTCGTCCGGCAGGATCCGGATCTTTAAGATCGGTCTTCCGTCCGGCCGTCCATGGTACTCGATGATCTCCTTATCCATGACCTCGCCCGGCATATCCACATATTTTGCAAGATCCTTGTACCACGCAAATACCATACCTCTGGCGGAAAGGATATCCATCATCCGGGATAGCAGGGCCTTCTGCTCCTCAGTAATCTGTGCCAGAGTCGAATAAAATTTCGCCAGCGCCAGAAGATAGATCTCCGGCACCTTCCGAAGCTCCATACCGTGGATCGCGCCTTCCAGATACGCGAATACCTTATCCCCCGGGACTGTGTCACGCAGGAAGTATTCCGTACACTTCACTGTAAAGTACGCCTTCACGATCACATCACTGGTCTCTTTTCTCGACGCGTAAAGGTCAAATACCGTGTCCATATGCTTCTCACAGCCGGAGAAAAGGCACTGGGCCAGCAGGCGCTCCTCAAGGTCATATGTCTCCACATGGGTCTTCACTGCTTCCGCAAGGATCCTGAACATAGATTCCCCGCTGCCGTTATAATGCTCGCAGAGATAATCCAGGATCACGCTGTCCCCGTGTCCGTCCGAAAATACACGCCCTGCAAGGTGGAGGAGCAGGTCATCCTCCTCGAACATCCGGTCTAAGATCAGCTGGGATACCAGAGCCGCGAGACGTTTCACACGGATCTGCTCCTCGCCGAACTCCTTTATCATCTCGTATGCCTGAACCATGTAATTCTGGACGATCAGTGTCTCGCAGACATCCACACGTTCCGGTCTGGAGAGTGTCCTCTTGTCAAGTTTTAAGAGGTACGCTCCACCCTCCGCATCCATGGCCTCATCGTCCCCCAGGAGCGCCGCACGGTAGTAGGAAATGATCCTCGTCAGCATTTTCTGCTGGTAGGCCGGCTTCACCGGGAGTGTATCCAGAACAGTCTCGATCCCGGTCACATCTTCCTTCTCAAGGTCCTTTTTCTCCATGATCTCCAGACACGCCTTCATCTTTAACATCGGGTGGTCCGGGTACATCTCAAAGCATTTTTCTTCCAGTTCCTTCTCATCGAGAACCGGTTCCTTCGTATATTCCACGTCCATGTACCTGTTTCCGAAGGTATCCTGGAACATGATCACGCTGTCTTCAAAGAACAACGGCACATAGGCGGTCTGATTCTGCAGCGGGTAGGCATCCTCACCGGTCAGGATCTCGTTGGAAACGATCACATACTTCATCGCCGCATCCTTCACCTGGATCCGGTTTGCCTTTAAGATACCGGGCAGCACCCGGGCCACCTGATTATCGATCATATCGCGGTAGATGATATGTTTGTAGATCACCGCAAGTCTCCTGTTGATCCGGGACTCGAAAAGCTGCTCCATGGCAAACTTTTCCATCTCCCGCTCGTACTTTTTATAGAGCGGATCGTCCTGCGGAATATAGGCCGCCACATTGGCATAGAGGGCTGCACGGCTCTTCTGGTCCAGATGGGCGCACTCATAGGAGAAGTACAGCAGTACCTGACGCGGCATCATCTTCTCATAATCATCCGGCAGAGCGTAGAGGAAATATTCGTAGATCCTCGTGAGGCTGATCTCCTCATTGATTCCCTTCTCATACCAGGAGAAGCTCTCTTTTCCGCGGACATTTCCCTTAATTAACAGACAGCACACCGCCGTCAGCATGTCCTTCGTCGGGTATTTCTCGTAGAGCTTTGCAAGCAGGCGGTAATACAGGCGGTGGAAGAACTTCGCTCCCGGCGCCAGCGCGCAGATCCGCTCCGCCAGTTCCTGCCCCACGAGGCCATTCATGACTCCGTAGTAGAGGGCATGGATCTCAAAGGCATCCATCGTCTTTAAGAGTTCCGGATTCTTCCCGAAGAGACGCACCGTCTCAATATAGAGGAACGGGCTGCGGCAGCCATTCTTATACTGCATCTTAAAGCTCTCCGCGAGGGCTTCCTCCTCCTCGTACATCTCCGGCAGCATCTTTAACTGCAAAAGCTGCAGGTAGAACCGGCCGTTGACGTCCTCCAGCTTTTTCCTGAACAGGCGGACCACAGCGTCCTTCTTCTCCTCGTCCGGTTCCAGGCGGTACTGCAGGTACTGGTAATAACAGTAGAGTGTTCCGATCCGGTCTCTGAGGGCAGAAACGGTATCCCACGCATCGTCCAGACATAAAGCCGCCTGATCCGGTCTCTCCGCGTCCAGATAAGTCTCCGCCTGCAGGAGGGACAGGATCACAGAACCGCCGTTTGCGCCGCGGATGGCATCCAGCTCGTTCTGGATCTTTCCGAGGACAGCTTTTTTCTCGTAGAGACCGCTCTCGTAGGCCTCACGGAGTTTCATGTACCGGCAGACACCGGCTTTGCTGATCTCGCCCTCAGCGCGCTTTCTATCCGGCTCCTCTCCCATAGCCTCGATCCGGATCACGGTGTCACCGTGGACGGTAAGAAGGCGGATCGCGCCGAGGTTCTTTCCCTTGTGCATTCTCTCCGGGTGGATCCTGAATCGCAGATCCAGACGGTCCTCTTCAAAATCCGCCTGAGTGATGACCTTCTTCGGGATCTCAATGAAATCGCCGTCAGCACGGACTTCCATATAGAGATAGCCCCAGGTATTTTTCCGCAGGACGACCTTGTCATTCACGATATCCTTCGGCTTGTCATAGACCTTCTTTGCCGTAGATAAGGTCAGCTCGATGGGTTCCTTCACTCCCGTCGCCAGAAAGAATTCCTCCAGGGCATTCTGGCGGTTTCCGTGTCCCCTTAAGCCTTCATAGATCGTGCGGATCCGCAGATCCTTAAACAGCGGCGCTTCCGTAAAATCCCGGTACTCCATGAGGCGCAGCGCCAGTTCCATATCCTTTTTCGCCAGCTCCACAAAATCATCCATAGATTTTAATGTGGACAGGACACGGACAGACTCGATCATTTCCACGCGAAAAAGAAAAGGAACCTCCAGTTCTCCGCTGTTTGTGACAAGCGTGAAGTTTCCCTTGATCAGGTCTCCGTTCTCGCACCAGGAGGTGTCGACTTCGTAGACAATATGGTTTCTTAAGCCCCCGAATGCGTTCTTTAAGATCTTCACGCGGCTGTGGCTTGAGTAGGCAAGGCCTTTGATATATAAATTGTTCTCACTTGCTAAGTATAGCTCTCTTTTATAAACCGTATCGCTCCCCAGAGTCTCCTCGATCTTCACAGGATCCAGAAACAGCTTCGGCATCTCCGCGTCCACGATTCCTCTGGAAAGGCGCATGATCCGTTCTCTCATATGTTTTCACCTTATATTTATAATCCGATTACGTACGAAGGCTGCAGGTTCCGCCAACACTTCCGATTCCGCATCGTCAGAACCAGCTGCCGGCCTGTACTTTCTTATGGTCATCGCAGACACATGCTCAGACCTGCTGATTTATTACGTGGTATCATCATAGCACATTTCCTGATCAAATTCACTACAAATTTCGACCTTTTTCATATGATGGAAGAAAAAGGGCTTGAATACCGCTGTGGAAACCTGTAAAATAGATGTATTCGCAGTGATTATAAGGAACTTCCCGTGTTCTGCCTGTAAGACCGGTTCCGCCTGATCACCGCATTCCGTGTAACTGTGTTTTTCACCGTTACCAACGATTTTTTGCCAAAGGAGCCTACGTGTATGTTATCTGATCCGATCACGCTCTACAAATTAATGATCCTCTACATGCTGGACCACGTCAATTTTCCGCTGACAAACTCCCAGCTCACGGATTTCTTTCTGGATCACGAATATACGACATACTTTACGCTCCAGCAGGCGTTAAACGAACTGAAAGAAGCGGGGCTGATCCGGATGGAATCCACCCACAACTCCTCCCGCTATGAGATCACCAAAGAGGGCGATGACACTCTCTCCTTCTTCGGAAACAACATCTCCCCGGCAATCATCGAGGATATCGACAGCTACTTAAAGAAGAACAAATTCCGCTTAAGAAACGAGGTCGGCGTCATCTCCGATTTCTATAAATCCACAAATCAGGACTATATCGTCCACTGTGAAGTCCGGGAAGGCAAATCTGTCCTCATCGGCTTCGACCTCTCCGTCCCCGACAAGGATCAGGCTGAGACTATGGCCAGCCACTGGAAGGAGCGGAGTCAGGATATCTACGCTTATGTGATGAAGACCTTGATGAAAGGTTAAAATATGCGTTTTGAAGTCTGCCGTCGGCAAATTTCTGAACGTACGTCAAAACGGCACCTGCTGCAGTAAAATTCTGCGGCAGATGCCGTTTTTCAGTACTTCCAAAATTTAAAGGTTCTGCTGCGCCTCTTTCGCCGCCTTCTTCGCCGCCCATTCCGCAGCTTTCTCCGCCTGGATCTCCTCCTCGGCAGTCAGAAGATCTTCTCCTGCTGCCATCTTGTCGATGAGGTTCCAGACGTCCTCTCTTCCCTGTTTTGTCTCGGCGGAGAACGGGATCAGGATATCCTGTTTTTCCATGCCGAGACCGGTGCGGATGAGTTTTACCTGCTTCTGGATCTGGCTGCGCTTGATCTTGTCAAGCTTTGTGGCAATGATGACCGGACGGAATCCGTTGTAAACGACCCAGTCGTACATGGTCTTGTCGTTGGCGGACGGCTCGTGGCGGATGTCCACAAGAAGGAAAACGCACTTTAACATCTGGGATTTGTGGAGATAATTCTCGATCATCCTGCCCCATTTTACCTTCTCAGACTGCGGGACCTTCGCGTAACCGTAGCCGGGGAGATCCACGTAGTAGAGAGCTCCGTTGATATTATAAAAGTTGATCGTCTGGGTCTTTCCCGGCTGGGAGGACGTTCTCGCCAACGCTTTCCGGTTCATGAGCGCGTTGATCAGGGAAGATTTTCCCACGTTTGATTTTCCCGCGAAGGCGAACTCCGGCAGCGTGTTCTCCGGCAGTGTGCTCGTCACACCGCAGACGGTCTCAAGTTCCACATTTCTGATTACCATATATTTCTCCTTGTATGTAACACTTCAGCACTTTCCTTGTCACACGCAAAAATCCATTTCAGAATGACTTTGTCGCTGGGATTTCTGCCTGTCAAACTATGCTTTCTTACAGTCGGCGCAGCACATGCGCAGACCCTCAGAACCGTTACCATTGTTTTTACATACCAGAGTCAACAGCCCTCTAACAGGCAAGGCCTGTCAGAAAGCCGCCAACCTTTGTAGCCTCGCATTACACGAACGCCTCGCGTACTACGTCATCCATAGTCTTCACAAATACGATCTCCATGCCTTTCGTGATCTCCTTCGAGATCTCTGCCATATCCGGACGGTTCTTATCCGGTACGAGAACCTTCTTCATATGTGCCATTCTTGCTGCCAATGTCTTTTCCTTTAAACCGCCGATCGGCAGTACCCGGCCTCTCAATGTGATCTCACCGGTCATGGCAACGCTTGCGCAAACCTTCTTTCCGGTCACCGCGGAGAGCATGGCTGTTGCCATCGTAATGCCCGCAGACGGACCATCTTTCGGCACGGCACCCTCCGGGATATGTAAATGCAGGTCATGTTCCTTAAAATACCTGCTCTCCACACCGTACCAGTCTGCCACGGAACGAACGTAAGTCAGCGCGATCTGCGCGGATTCCTTCATGACATCACCCATCTGTCCTGTCATCTGAAGCTTTCCATCACCCGGCATTACATTCACTTCGATCTGAAGTGTGTCGCCGCCGACGCTTGTCCACGCAAGACCTCTTACGATTCCGACCTCGTCCTCCTCATTGGCATTTTCGAAGGTGATCTTCTCTTTTCCGAGATACTTCTGAAGATTTCCCTCTGTGATATGCACAGTTTTTTTCTTCTTTTCCAGAAACTCCCTCGCCGCTTTTCTGCAGATCTCACCGATCCGGCGCTCCAGATTTCTCACACCGGCCTCTCTCGTATAGTTGTGGATGATCTTCTCCAATGCCTTATCGCTGAAGGAAAGCATCTCCTCCGTAAGGCCGTTTCTCTCTAACTGTTTCGGAATGAGATACTTCTTTGCGATATGGAACTTCTCGTTCTCTGTATAGCTGGATACCTCGATAACCTCCATACGATCAAGGAGCGGTCTCGGGATCGTCGACGCATCATTTGCCGTCGCGATAAAGAGAACGCCTGAGAGATCCAGCGGGATCTCCAGATAGTGGTCGCGGAACTTCACGTTCTGCTCCCCATCAAGGACCTCCAAAAGTGCTGAGGAGACATCTCCCCGATAGTCGGCAGAGACCTTATCGATCTCATCTAAAAGCATTAACGGGTTTGACACGCCTGCCTGACGCATTGCATCGGCGATACGGCCCGGCATCGCTCCCACGTATGTCTTTCTGTGTCCGCGTATCTCCGCCTCGTCGTGAATGCCGCCAAGGCTGATCCGGACATACTTCTTTCCGAGGGCGCGGGCAACCGATCTCGCGATGGAGGTCTTACCTGTTCCGGGCGGTCCCACAAGGCAGAGGATCGGGCTTGTGCCTTTCTTTGTGAGGGCACGGACCGCAAGGAATTCCAGTACACGGTCCTTAACCTTCTCCAGACCATAATGATCCTCCTCCAGGATCTCTTTCGCGTGAATGATATCCTGATTATCCCTTGAGACCTTCTTCCACGGCATCTCAAGCACCGTCTCGATATAGGTACGGAGAACATTCGCCTCCTGACTTCCTCCCGGCATACCCTTGAAACGCTGAATTTCTTTTTTGATCTTTTCCTTCGTTTCCTTGTCCGCGTTCAGCTTTTCCAGCTGTTCCATATATCCGTCGGCATCTTCCGTCCCGCTGTCATCTCCCAGTTCCTCACGGATCACTTTTAATTCTTCCCTTAAAATATAATCCCTCTGGTTCTTATCGATGTGCTCCTTCACTTTTCCCTGATAATCCCGCTTGATCATAAGGATCTCGAGTTCCCGCATCAGGTAGTACACGATCCGGTCATACAGATGGCTCCAGTAATCACACTCCAGCATCTCCTGCTTCACAGCAAAATCCCACGGAAATTCATTTGCTGTCTGGGTCAGAAGCTGCTCCAGATCCGTGATCACAAGAAGACTTCCGATAAAATCTTTCACAGCCTTCGGATTCGCGTTTCCGAATTCCTCTAATTTTTCCTTAACGATCCGGCTCATGGCTTCCTTCACAGTGTCGGTAAGCTGTTCTTCCAGCATCGGCGCTTCCTCGACCTCAGCTTCCAGATACGGTCCCTCCTCAAACAGAGTGAGAAGCGCCGCTCTCTTTTCGCCTTCCACCATCACACGGATGATGCCGCCCGGCATTTTCACGAGCTGTTTGATCTGGGAGATCGTTCCCATCTGGTACAGATCCGCGACCGCAGGTGTTTCCTGCTCCGGATGACGCTGGGTCACGAGATATACCTTCTGGTTTCCCATCATGGCTGTCTCAATGGCGCGGATCGATTTTTCCCGGCTGATGTCGAAATGCTGTACCATTCCCGGAAGGATCGTGAGTCCGCGGAGTGCCACCGCCGGCATCGTAATTTTCTTATCTTCCATTATTTCTCCTATGAACGCAACTGCCCGGCTTCTTTCCGATGCCTGTCAGCAGTTACGGGCAAATTTCTGTTGTGTAAAAAGGCTGCCGTGACATTTCTGTGCGCAGCAGCCCCTCTTATCTGCGGGATACGGGTCCTGCAGGTACAATTTTTCTCATACGGGAACGCCGTCCGTTACGCGATCTCCCCGTTACTCTCTTTTCTGGATCTTCCGGCCAATGCTTTTTTCGGCACCGTCACGTCGCGGTAAACGACTTCCGGTTTTTCCTTTCCGTCCACCGCGTCCTTCGTCACGGTGCAGATTCCCACGTTGGAATCAGACGGAACCTCGTACATCGTATCCATCATGACGGATTCCATGATAGCGCGGAGTCCTCTGGCGCCTGTCTTTCTCTCAACCGCCATATGGGCGATCTCGTGGACGGCATCCGGAGTAAACTCCAGCTTCACATCATCCAGCTCGAATAACTTCTGGTACTGCTTTACGAGGGCATTCTTCGGCTCTGTGAGGATCCGCACAAGGGCATCCTCATCCAGAAGGTCTAAGGATACCATAACCGGAACTCTTCCCACAAACTCCGGGATCAGGCCGAATTTCGTGAGATCCTGCGGCATCGCCTGCTTTAACAGCTTGCTGATATCCGTATTTTTCTTATCCACGATCTTCGCGCCGAAACCGATGGAACTTGTCTCCAGTCTGGATTCGATGATCCGCTCCAGACCGTCGAAAGCACCTCCGCAGATGAACAGGATGTTTGTCGTATCGATCTGGATCAGCTCCTGCTGCGGATGCTTTCTGCCGCCCTGAGGCGGAACGCTTGCAACAGTACCTTCCAGAATCTTTAACAGCGCCTGCTGGACGCCCTCGCCGGAAACATCACGGGTAATGGACACATTCTCGGATTTTTTTGTGATCTTATCGATCTCATCGATGTAAATAATACCGTACTCCGCACGGCTCACATCATTATCTGCTGCCTGGATCAATTTTAAGAGGATGTTCTCCACGTCCTCGCCGACATAACCGGCCTCAGTCAGCGTCGTTGCATCTGCGATTGCAAACGGAACACCTAAAAGCTTCGCAAGTGTCTGCGCAAGATAAGTCTTGCCGGAGCCGGTCGGACCGAGCATCAGGATGTTGCTCTTCTGAAGATCAACATCACTTTCCATCTTCGATGTGATTCTCTTATAATGATTGTAAACAGCCACGGAAAGAACTTTCTTCGCCTCATCCTGTCCGATCACATAGTCGTCCAGAAATTCTTTGATCTCCTTCGGTTTTAAGAGGTTGATTCCGGAGAAATCCGGTCTCTCCTCCTCGTTTCCGAGTTCTTCCTCAAGGATCTCACTGCAGAGTTCGATACACTCGTCACAGATATAGACGCCGTTGGTACCGGCGATCATTTTTCTGACCTGATCCTGATTCTTTCCGCAGAAGGAACATCTGATCTTTTCCTCTGGTCTTACTGGCATGTTCGCACCTCAATTCTAAATTCTTTATGTCTCGCTGCGCTCCGGCACTGTTTTCCGCCTTCGCGCCGTCCAGTCCTAGTGGCCGGAGATCACGCGGTCGATCAGACCGTATGCGGCAGCTTCCTCGGCTGTCATGTAGTTGTCTCTCTCTGTGTCGCGGGCAATCACGTCAAGTGGCTGACCTGTGTTTGCAGCCAGGATCTTGTTGAGCTTCTCTTTTGTCTTTAAGATCTGCTCTGCGACGATCTTGATCTCTGTCGCCTGTCCCTGGGCTCCACCGGACGGCTGATGGATCATGACCTCAGCATTCGGAAGTGCGAAGCGTTTGCCCTTCGCGCCGCTGGAGAGAAGGAACGCGCCCATACTTGCAGCCATACCGATACAGGTGGTGCACACGTCACATTTAATGTAATTCATCGTATCATAGATCGCCATACCGGCAGTTACGGAACCACCCGGGCTGTTGATGTAAAGGTTGATGTCCTTATTCGGATCCTCGGACTCCAGGAAAAGAAGCTGTGCAACAACAAGGCTTGCTGTCACATCGTTTACTTCCTCTCCTAGGAAAATGATACGGTCTTTTAATAATCTGGAATAGATATCGTAGGAACGCTCTCCTCTGCTTGTAGATTCAAGCACGTAAGGTACTAAGCTCATATTTTTTCCTCCATCTTTTCTTTTATATCTGTTACCAAAGTATTCCTTTTTATGCATTTTCCGGGTTACTGTACACGGGTAGGAATTTTCTGAACTAAAAATTCCGTACAATACAGTGGCGGTAGTGGATTTTGCCGATTCGGAATGCGAAGCATCGGCAAAATCAGTTACTGTTTGCGCAAGGCGTGAACAGTAACTTTTCCGGTGAATCTGTCGCCTGTGTCTGGGACCGGCCCGGCAGAAATCCACCTTTTTTCACATATTTTGGAACTATCCCTGTATAACCGATGAGGGATTGCCGCAGAAAAACTCTCCGCAGCAACCCCCTCTGTATGTGGTTTCTGATCCACTGTCGGACCGTTCCCCACCATGTTTTCCGTGCAGATTAGTCGTAAAGTATGTTGCTTTACTTAGTCAACGAACTTTGCCTCAGCTACAAGGAAGTCGATCGCTTTCTGTACAGCAAGGTCTTCTTTTAACTGTGCCATCTGCTCTTCACCGAACATACCCTTGATCTGTTCTTTATCCATCTTGAAGTCTGCAGCCATCTTGTCGAACTGCTCCTCAACTGCAACATCGTCAGCCTGGATGTTCTCAGCCTTTACAACTGCCTCGAGAACAAGTCTTGTCTGGATTCTCTTGATCGCCTGCGGCTTCATCTGCTCGCCGATCTTCTCAGCTGTCATGCCTGTGATCTCAACATACTGCTTGAAGGAGATACCCTGGCTCTCAAGTCTGCGCGCATAGTCGTTGACCATACCGTTAACCTGCTCCTCGACCATCTGATCCGGGATTTCCATTGTTGCGTTCTCGATAACTTTTGCAACAACCTTATCCTCGTCTGCTGTCTTAGCTGCTTCTACCTTCTCAGCCTGTAACTTCTCTGTAAGGTCCTTCTTGTACTCTTCCATTGTATCGAAATCAGATACTTCGCTTGCGAACTCATCGTTTGCTTCCGGAAGCTCTTTTCTCTGGATCTCTTTTACTTTTACTTTGAATACAGCCGGTTTGTTCTTTAACTCTTCTACATGGTACTCAGCCGGGAATGTTACGTTTACTTCGCACTCTTCGCCGGTCTTCTTGCCGATGAGCTGCTCCTCAAAGTTGTCGATGAATGTATGGGAACCGATCGTAAGCGGATAGTCCTCAGCCTTGCCGCCCTCGAATCTCTTTCCGTCTACGGAACCGTCGAAGTCGATCGTTACCTGATCTCCATCCTCGATACCTCTGTCCTCAACAGTGATAAGGCGGGAGTTTTTCTCTCTTGCGCGCTTGATCTCTGTCTCGATATCTTCCTCTGTAACCTCAGATTTTGTCTTCTGGACTTCTACGCCCTTGTACTCGCCAAGAGTAACTTCCGGCTTAACAGCTACAACTGCTGTGTAAACGAAAGCTTTGCCTTCCTCGATCTCCTCAATGGAAATAGACGGACGGGAAACGATCTCAAGACCGCTCTCTTTTGCAGCGTCCGGATAGCTTGCGTCGATCACTTCATCAACAGCATCCTCGTAGAATACGCCAACGCCGTACATTTTTTTGATCATGTTGAACGGAGCTTTTCCTTTTCTGAAGCCCGGGATATTGAATTTACCCTTATTCTTATTATAGGAGTGCTGTACAGCCTCCTCAAACTTTTCTGCCGGCACTTCAATTGTAAGTTTTGCCGTATTCTTCTCTAAATTCTCCACCTGTACGCTCATTTTATGAGTTCCTCCTTAAATATATCGATAGCGGGGAATAGAAATTTCCCGCCCGTATAATCTCGTAACTGCCGCTTTTTGGCGTTACACGTTTTCCGGCATTATGACCGCCGCTCAGCGAAAAATCCGCCCGCAGGCATCACTTCTCCGTCACGCGCACATAGCACCGCTTGGAATTATAACATAAGACGTTTGAAAAGACCAGACCTAAATTGTAAAAATTCCAGAAAAACACAGGGGTTTTACGGTTTTCCTTAATTTTTTCCAGGCGCAGACTGCCGTATCTGCTGTTCCTGACATTCTTTCAGCGGCCTGCCGCGCCAAAAAGGAATGCCCTGGTGCACCGGGCATTCCAAAACTTTCTGATGAATACCTGTATTTACACAAACATACGGCTATTTTATGTATTGGATCGCTACCTTGATCCTTTCAGCCTCTTCTTCGCTGACCAGGAGTTTGATAAGCTCTAAACCAAGGTCGATTGCCCAGCCCATACCGCGCCCGGTGCTGATCAGGCGGTCTGTGATGATGCCGTCACCTCTGCAGTCCGCGCCCTCCATCTTCGTCTCAAAGCCCGGATAGCATGTGGCGCGGTGGCCTTTCACGAGGCCAAGCTCCCCTAAGATACTCGGTGCCGCGCAGATCGCAGCCAGGCGTTTTCCTGCTGTCGCATGGGCTTTTAACATCTCTGCAAGTCCCTCATGCGCCTTCAGATTGTTCGTTCCGGCAAGTCCGCCCGGAAGGAACAATACGTCAGCATCGTCCGTGATTTCCTCGAACAGGCTGTCCGCCTCGATCTTAAATCCATGGGAACCTGTCACCATCTTTCTTCCCATGATGGATACAAGCTTCACATCCACCTTTGCTCTTCTCAAGCAATCACACACAGCCAGGCACTCTACCTCTTCCATGCCGTCTGCCACAAACGCGTATACTTTTGCCATTTAAAACTTCTCACCTTTCTTTGCCAATCTGCCTCCGGAAGTTTTCCAGAGGTTACTGCTCGCTTTTCTCATCATCCGTATACGAATAAAATTTTCCATTCAGATAATATCCGCGTCCCGGTCCACCTTCCGATTTTTTCACATCCGTTCCGCGGTCATTTGCAGCGGCCTGCCCTGAAACAGACGGATTGATGGTCTGCTCCGGTCCGTTGTACTTATATGTCTCCTTCGGCACATCACTCCAGCTGTCCGGAGCGCTGTTCTGGTTCTGTCCATTTCCATTTCCATAGAAACCATAACCACCGTAATTTCCACTTTCACCGACATCTCTCACACTGTCCGGCTCCACATACTGACCACCGTAACGCGCATAATTCTGTACAAACGGTTCCCCGCCGAATCCATTGAGACGTCCGGAATACGGTCCGCGGAGGACTGCGTAGAGTTCCGCGAAGGTCGCGTCAACATACGGCTGAACGAAGAAGGTGCCGATACCGCAGAGCAACGTGCCGAGGAGCTGCCATCCTATAAAGGAAAGGCCGAGAACGAACGCGTTCCACTTCTGTCCGTCCATCATCTCTTTTGAGAGTCTCAAAGCTTCTCTCGCCTTCATATCCGGATTCTCGGCAAGAATATACGGCACCATCAGATAGCAGTACTGGAAGTAGATGGAAAAGCAGGCTCCCACCGCGGCACCACAGGCCATCAGAACAGCGCTTCCCACCCAGTCAGACAGGAACCTGTTAAATGCAAGTGTCAGTAATCCCGGTGCCATGCACAGGAACACGATGCCCTCTGTGATCAGGGAGCGAAGGAACTGGGTCCCCACAAGCTTTAAATATCCGTTGGAAAATCCCCAGAAAAGTTTTCCAATGCCCGCCGACTGTCCCGTCACGCGGCTCTCCATATAAAATCTGTTTCGTCCGATCTCAAACAATGGCTGTACAAAAATTCCGATCACGACGGAAATGATCACAATAACGATCACAGCCCCCGCAAAAAGCCGGTAAAACAGGTTGCTCGCAACCATAGATCCGGCATTTCCGGCTCCCGGTCCGTAGGCATCACCAAGTCCCGGGACAAGCTCGATCCCGCTGGCAAGACCACTCCCAGTATTTCCGCTAAGACTTCCATCTCCTCCCAGTTCGCCAGGGATGAGACTACTCTGATCGGTCTGACTGTTTCCTGATTCATTCTGCTCCAGATAACTTGTAATCCTCTGGGTATTCGCGTTCGATCCGCCAAATCCACTGAGGATCGCAAAGATCAGGCTCACAAGAAACGCCGCCCAGTAATAACGGCTCAGACACATTTTCGCTCTGTCTTTTAATTCTGCCCTTGTCCACATACGCTGTTCCTCCTTCTGTTTTCATCATCAAAGTATGACCAGTTGCCAGATATTTTTCCTTTCCTGTTGCCATTCCGGGATTTTTCATTCACAAACAGCAACTTTTCTTACAATGATTGTACCATATTTGCAAATAAAAGACCTTACTTTTTCCTTGCAATATGGTATGATTTATTACAATATGTTACTGTTCCCGCCTTGCGCAGGCAGCAGCCGAAAATCCAGAAAGGACATAATTATGGAAATCGAACGTAAATTTCTTGTCACGACCCCGCCTGAAAACTACGAGTTTTTCCCCTGTCATGAGATCGAACAGGCCTACCTCTGCACAGAGCCGGTAGTCCGGGTACGTAAAGAGGACGATACCTGCTACCTCACCTACAAATCCAAAGGACTTCTCGCCAGAGAGGAATATAATCTCCCACTGACAAAAGAAGCCTACACCCATCTTCTCACAAAAGCTGACGGAAATATTCTCACAAAAAAGCGCTACCTGATCCCGGTTCCGGGTCGTGAGGATCTCACTGTGGAATTCGATGTCTTCGAGGGAAAATTCGCCGGTCTCATGCTTGCGGAAATCGAGTTTACCTGCGAGGAGGATGCCAGAGAATTCCCGCCTCTCTCCTGGTTCGACCGGGATGTAACCTGGTCCGGGGAATACCAGAACAGCAGGCTCTCAAAAATGCCCTGAACTGTTCGTATTTTTATATGACAGGGAATTTCCTGTTACATGAAAAAGGCCACCGACGGCTCACAGAACCGCCGATGGCTTTATTAATTTTCCTAAAATTTTGCAGTTTCGGAGATGGATTACATCATTCCGCCCATTCCGCCTGCACCTGCCGGCATTGCCGGAGTCTCTTCTTTGATGTTTGCAACAACAGACTCTGTTGTAAGAAGTGTGGAAGCAACGCTTGTTGCGTTCTGTAATGCACTTCTTGTAACCTTAGCCGGATCAAGGATACCAGCTTTGATCATATCAACAAAAATCTCATTGTAAGCATCGAAGCCCTGGCCAACCGGGAGCTCTTTAACTTTGTTAACGATCACAGCGCCCTCAAGGCCTGCGTTGGATACGATATGGAATAACGGAGCTTCAAGAGCCTTTAAGATGATCTTTCCGCCTGTCTTCTCGTCGCCTTCCATCTCATTTACAACGGCTGCAACCTTCTCTGCTGCGTGAACATAAGCAGAACCGCCGCCTGCGATGATACCTTCCTCGACAGCTGCCTTCGTAGCTGCAAGAGCATCTTCCATACGGAGCTTTGCTTCCTTCATCTCTGTTTCAGTAGCAGCACCTACGCGGATAACTGCAACGCCGCCAGCGAGTTTCGCAAGTCTCTCCTGAAGTTTCTCTCTGTCGAAATCGGACTTTGTCTCTTCGATCTGGCCCTTGATCTGGGCAACTCTGTCAGCGATCTCTTTCTTGTCGCCGAGACCGTCAACGATGATGGTGTTCTCTTTCTGAACCTTAACGGATTTTGCACGGCCAAGCTGCTCCATTGTAGCATCCTTGAGGTCAAGACCAAGCTCATCGGAGATCACAGTACCGCCTGTTAAGATCGCGATATCCTTTAACATCTCTTTTCTTCTGTCGCCGTAGCCCGGTGCCTTAACACCTACAACGCTGAATGTACCTCTTAACTTGTTGACGATAAGAGTTGTGAGAGCCTCACCCTCGATATCTTCAGCGATGATAAGAAGCTTTGCGCCTGTCTTCACGATCTGCTCAAGGAGCGGAAGGATATCGTTGATGTTAGCGATCTTCTTGTCTGTGATCAGGATATACGGATCGTCAAGAGTTGCCTCCATCTTCTCCATATCTGTGCACATATATGCGGAAATGTATCCACGGTCGAACTGCATACCTTCTACAAGGTCAAGCTCTGTCTTCATTGTCTTGGACTCTTCGATGGTGATAACGCCGTCGTTTGTAACCTTCTCCATTGCGTCTGCAACCATCTCACCGACCTCATCGCTTGCTGCAGAGATTGCTGCAACTCTTGCGATCTGGTCTTTGCTGCTGATCGGCTCGCTCATCTCTGCGATTGCTTTGACAGCCTCGTCTGTGGCTTTCTTCATACCCTTTCTTAATACGATCGGGTTAGCGCCTGCAGCCAGGTTCTTCATACCTTCGTTTACCATCGCCTGTGCGAGAACGGTAGCTGTTGTTGTACCATCACCGGCAACATCGTTTGTCTTTGTGGCAACCTCTTTTAAGAGCTGTGCGCCCATGTTCTCAAACGGGTCTTCTAACTCGATCTCTTTCGCGATGGTAACACCATCGTTTGTGATCAGCGGAGCGCCGAAGGATTTATCGAGAACAACGTTTCTTCCTTTCGGTCCGATCGTTACACGGACAGTATCAGCAAGTTTATTTACACCAGCTTCAAGAGCTTTTCTGGCTTCAACGCCATATTTAATTTCCTTAGCCATGTTAAAATTCCTCCAATCAAGATTTCCTGTAACCATTTTCCGGTTACTTCGTTCTGAATTCTGAATTTCAGACCGCCCTGAGCGCTTCGCACACGCGGTCCCGGATATAATTTCTCCGATTATTCGATCACTGCAAGGATATCATTCTGCTTAACGATGATATAATCCTCTTCCTCTACCTTTACTTCTGTTCCGGAGTACTTGGAGTAGATTACCTTATCGCCCGGTTTTACCTGCATCTTGATCTCTTTGCCGTCAACAACTCCGCCAGGACCAACAGCGATCACTTCTGCCTGCTGCGGTTTTTCCTTTGCCTGACCCGGAAGAACGATACCGGATTTTGTGGTCTCTTCTGCAACTAACTGTTTTAAAACAACTCTGTCAAATAATGGTACTAATTTCATTACTGACTCCTCCTTGTCATTTTACAAGCTCTTGCGACTATCCTGTAATTTCAGTCACAATTCTTTTTCATTTTTATCTTCTTCAGTCTGACTCAGGTCTTTTCCCTGACCCCTCGTCACAAGTCATGTTATAGCACATGTTGTTAGCACTGTCAAGTCACGAGTGCTAATTATTTTATGAAAAATTTGTGAACCTCTCTGCGGGTCTGCATGCCGCTGTGCTGTCTAGTTCCCGTTTTCTGGTGAAATCCGGCAATTTACTTGAATAATTTATACATTTTTTTAACTTTTTTCATAATTATGTCTTTCATTTTCCCTGGAATTCGATTATGATTATAAATAGCAGACTGGCGGCTGCAGGCGGAATCCTCAGATTTTCGGAACCGCGTAATGCAGCGGAAAGGAGAATAAACCATGTCAAAAAAGAAATCAGGCCTTCTTATCGCATTTGGCGCGATGCTCGGCGGCGCAGTTGCGGCCGGTATCTCCTACTATCTGAAATTAAAATCCTTCAACGATGAGCTGGACCAGGATTTTCATGAATACGAGGAAGAGGAGACCCCTTCTGAGGAAACAGAAGAAAAGACGGAACCTGCTCCAGAGAGAACTTATATTACAATCAATTCCGGAAAAGACACAAACGCTGCGGATGATTCCGTAAAAAAAGAAGAGACTAAAGATTCCGAAGAGACGGCATGTCCGGAACCCACAGACGAAAAAGACTCTGTAAAAGAGGAAAACGTACCGGAAGAAAAAACATCCTCCGTTGTAGTTGAGGACGATACGGAGGAAGGAAAAACCGAATGATACAAAGTCTTCTCCGCTCCATGGAGCTATTGGAAGTCCTGAAAGAAAAAAACCGCAATTTCTCAATTGCGGAACTGGCGGAGGCGATGGATCTGCCCCCGAGCACGGTTCACCGGATTCTGCAGACATTCTGTGAGAAGAAATATGTGATCCGCGACGACAGATCCCACACCTACCGTCTTGGCCCGGCGCTGATTCCTCTGGGAAAAGCCGCTGCAAGAGGGATCCGTCTCCAGGATGCCGCCCACGGTATCCTGGCACAGCTGGCAAAACAGACAAAAGAAGACGCATACCTCGTAATTCCAGTGGGAAATAAGGGACTTGTGATTGAAAAGGTAGATGGTCCGAGCCACTTAAAAGTTGTTGAAGAGTTCGGCTATGAGATGTATATGCACTGCGGCGCGATCCGTAAGGTCCTCCTCGCATGGCAGACACCGGCCTTCATCGACGAATACTTCAAAAACATTATTCTCCACGATCAGGCTTTCCCTCATGTCCGCCCGGATGACCTGCGCGAGGAATTAAAAAAGATCCGCCAGGATGGCTACGCCATCACTCACGGAGAGTATGTCACCGACGCCCTTGGAATCGGGGCACCGGTCTTCAACTCCGACGGTGAACTCGCCGGTTCCATTGGAATCATCGCCCCGGAGATCCGGGTCGATACTCCGGAGTTTCTTGACACCCAGAAAGATCTCGTACAGTTCTACGCATCATCCCTCTCCGCCGATCTCGGATATGAGAAGCATGATGTGTTCCAGTAAACGGAATCAATCCTTGGGATACGCATTTTCGGATGCGTATCCCGTTTTTTTGCGCTTTGTTCCCATGCACGCCTGGTCACAAGCATATGCCCTGTCCCAATCTCTCCCCCAGTGCAGCTGTCTGTAAAACCTAATCTTGACTTAAGTCCGAAAAAAGCTGGCGCGCGTCTTTGCATACCAGCTTTCTTCTATCCAATCCGCTTATTCTTTACTCAAGAGCTTTCCGTAAAAGGTCTACTCCTTTTCGGATTTCCTCCTCCGTGAGTCCTGCATATCCGAGAACGATCGTACTCATCTCCTTCGCCTGCGCTCTCTCCATATAGAACCCGGAAAGTCCGTAGACGCGGACTTTTTTTTCTGCTGCTTTTTCTAAAAGCTGCTGTTCCGGCTCCTTCTTCCTGTCTTTTAAGAGCACATGAAGTCCCGCGAATTCTCCTGTGATCTCAAACCGCTTTTCCAGCGGCTTTAATTCCCCTAAAAGCGCGTCATGTTTTCCCTTATAGATCTCGCGCATCCTGTTCAGATGGCGCTCAAAATATCCGCCGGAAATAAATTTCGCCAGGATCCTCTGGTCGACCCTGGACACGGTGGAGGAATAAAATCTTCCTTTCGCCAGGTATACCGACAGCAGCGCCTCCGGCAGCACCATATATCCCACACGGATTGCCGGAGCAATGGCCTTCGAGAATGTTCCCATGTAGATGACACATCCGTTCTGGTCCATCCCCTGAAGTGCCGGGATCGGTTTTCCCTTGTAACGGAATTCACTGTCATAGTCATCCTCGATCAGGTATCTTCCGGGCTGCTCTCCCGCCCAGAAAAGGAGCTCCTGTCTTCTTCTCACCGGCATTACGGTTCCTGTCGGGAACTGGTGGGACGGCATCACATAGGCTGCCTGTACATCCTGCCCCTCAAGTTCCTTCACGCAGAATCCATTCTTATCGATCCCCACCGGCAGTACCTTATGTCCCACACCGGATAGCACCCGGTATGCCTGGCGGTAGGTGGGATTCTCCATGGCGATCACCGCGTCCCTTCCGATGATCTGGGAAAGCAGCATCAGAAGATATTCGTTTCCCGCGCCAATGATGATCTGGGAAACATCGCAGTTTACGCCGCGGGCTGCATGGAGATACTCCCGGATCGCCTCCCTGAGGATCAGATCTCCCTGGGGCTCTCCCTTCAAAAACAGCTCCCGGTCCTCTTCTTTTAAGACCGAGCGGCTGATCTTTCTCCAGGTCGCATAGGGAAATCCTTCCAGATCGATGCCTCTGGGAGAAAAATCGACTTCAAATTTTTCACGAAAAAGCTGCCCCCGGACACTTTCCTTTTTCATGCCCAAAGACAGCTCTTTTTTCTGATCCGGCCGGGCAGCAACAGACTGCGCCACCGGCGGAAAGATTCCGTCCAGTGACGCCGCAAAATAGCCTTTTCTCGGAACCGCCTCAAGGTAGCCCTCGGACACCAGCTGCTCGTAGGCGAGCTGCGTTGTGCTCCGGCTGACCTTCAGGCTCTTCGCAAGCTCCCTGGATGAAGGAAGCTGCTTTTCCGGCCTGATATTGCCCTTTCGGATCTCATCTTTGATATACTGATAGATCTGTTCGTACAAGGGTCTCCCCCCCTGTACGTTTAACGGTACGATCAATTCCATAAATCTTTATTTCGGAAGCTTGAAGGAGCTCTTTAAGGAAACGATACGGTTATATACCGGCTGTCCTTCCTTGCTGTCCTTGCAGTCTACGCAGTAGTAACCGTTTCTCATGAACTGGAAGCTGTCGTATGCCTTTGCTTCCATGAGTTTTGGCTCTACATAGGCAGTTGTGATTGTCTTGGAGTTCGGATTTAAGTTCAGGGTTCCGTCAGCGTTCAGCTTGCCTTTCTCCTCATCGACGATATTCTCGTAGAGACGGCACTCTACCTTTCCGGCTGTCGGAGCGGATACCCAGTGGATCGTTCCTTTTACCTTTCTGCCGGTAAAGCCGGAACCACTCTTTGTCTCCGGATCGTATGTGCAGTGGATCTCTGTCACATTTCCGTTCTCGTCCTTCTCGAAGCCTGTGCATGTCACGAAATATGCGCCCATGAGACGTACTTCGTTGCCCGGGAAAAGGCGGAAATACTTCTTCGGCGGATTCTCCATGAAGTCCTCACGCTCGATATAGAGTTCTCTGGAGAACGGAACCTCACGCTCGCCCATCTCTGGATTCTCAAGGTTATTCGGGATGCTCAACATCTCTGTCTGTCCTTCCGGATAGTTGTCAATGATCAGCTTTACCGGATCAAGGACAGCCATCATTCTCGAACGTTTTAACTTCAGATCCTCACGGATACAGTACTCCAGCATCGCGTAGTCTACGGAGCTGTTTGCCTTGGAAACGCCCACGAGTTCTACGAACATTCTCAGAGCTTCCGGTGTGTATCCTCTTCTTCTGAGGGCTGCGATCGTTACAAGACGCGGGTCATCCCAGCCGTCTACGATTCCATCCTCAACGAGCTTCTTAATATAACGCTTACCCGTTACCACGTTTGTCAGGTACATCTTCGCAAACTCGATCTGGCGCGGCGGGTTCTCGAACTCGCACTCTCTTACGACCCAGTCGTAAAGCGGTCTGTGATCCTCGAACTCAAGAGTACAGATAGAGTGTGTGATGTGCTCAACCGCGTCCTCGATCGGATGAGCGAAGTCGTACATCGGATAGATGCACCACTTGTCACCGGTATTGTGGTGTGTCATGTGAGCGACACGGTAGATGACCGGATCACGCATGTTGATATTCGGCGATGCCATATCGATCTTTGCGCGGAGAACCTTCTCTCCGTCCTTATACATGCCGTTCTTCATGTTCTCAAATAACTGGAGGTTTTCCTCGACAGAACGGTCACGGTACGGGCTGTTCTTACCAGGTGTTGTGAAGTCACCACGGTATTCCTTGATCTGATCAGCAGAGAGATCACAGACGAAAGCTTTTCCCTTTTTAATTAACTTTACAGCGCACTCGTACATCGTATCGAAGTAGTCGGAAGCAAAGAACAGTCTGTCCTCAAAGTCAGCTCCGAGCCACTTTACATCCTCCGTGATGGAGTGCACGAACTCCGTCTTCTCCTTCGTCGGGTTCGTATCATCAAAACGAAGATTGAACTTTCCGCCGTACTCTTTTGCGAGACCGGAGTTCAAGATGATCGATTTTGCATGTCCGATATGAAGGTAGCCGTTTGGCTCCGGTGGAAACCGGGTCTGGACATGGTCATATACTCCTTCCGCAAGATCTTTATCGATTTCCTGCTCGATAAAGTTTTTGGAAACTACTTCTTTTGTTTCCTCAGCCGGTGTCATATTCTCAGCCATATCAATTCCTCCATTTCGTTTTTTCAATAACATGCCCGTACATCTTTCTTCTATTATTTTAACTCCTGCCATTTTCCAGCAGGACCAGATATCGAACTGTTATATATAATATTTAATACTATCACACTTTTCCGAAGAATTAAAGGGGAAATTTCACATGTTTTTCTCATGTTTCCATCAAATTGATTCCTGCATCTGCATTCCGGTCGGTTCTTTCAGTTTTCTTGAAAATTATAGGCAAAAAACACTGAAAATCCTTTGACGAATTCCGTTTCTGGGATTATACTGTGAATATAGTATGCTAAAAATTTCACAAAACATATAGAACCCGGAGGAAATGATATGGATAAGAATTCTTTCGATCTGATCACATTTGGCGAGATTATGCTGCGTCTCTCCCCGCCGCGTCATGCCCGCATCGTCGATGGCGATATTTTTGAAAAACGTGCCGGCGGAGCAGAACTCAACGTTGCTTCCGGCGTTGCCCTTTTGGGACTTCGTACCGGTATCGTTTCCAAGCTTCCGCAGAATGAGCTCGGAACTTTTATCAAGAACAGGATCCGTTTTGTCGGAGTATCCGATGACTATCTGGTCTACGATGATACGCCGGACGCAAGACTCGGTCTCTACTACTACGAGATGGGCGCCGCTCCGAGAAAGCCTACGATCGTGTATGACCGCCACCAGGCTTCCGTCACAAGGATCAAGATGAGCGAAATCCCGGAGGACATCTACCACTCCGCGAGAATGTTCCACACAAGCGGAATCTCTCTGGCTCTCTGCCAGAACATGCAGAATGTCGCTGTGGAGCTGATCCGAAGGTTCAAATCTGCCGGAGCTACGATCTCCTTCGACGTAAACTACCGTGCGAACTTATGGGGTGAGGAGGAAGCGAGAAAAACCATCGAGGAGATCCTTCCGTTAGTCGATGTTCTCTTCGTATCTGAGGAGACAAGCCGCCGCATGTTCAAGAAGACCGGTGACCTGAAGGATATCATGAAGAGCTATGCCACTGATTACGGCGTAAAGATCGTTGCCACCACCCAGCGCACGGTCATCAGTCCAAGAAAACACAACTTCACCTCCATCGTCTACGATGCCCGCTCCGATAAATTTTACACGGAAGCGCCGTACAACGATATCGATGTGATCGACCGCATCGGTTCCGGTGATGCCTATGTCGCCGGTGTTCTCTTCGGTCTCTTAAAATATGGAGATCCGGAAAAGGCCATGCAGTTCGGAAACGCCACATCCAGCGTCAAGAACACCGTTCCGGGCGACCTCCCGTCCTCTGACTTCAAGGAAATCGACCGGATCATCCATGAGCATCATTCCACAGGACCTGTCAGTGAGATGAACCGGTAATTACAAATTTGCTCCGTATGAGAGAAAAGGTCTGAGTTTCAGCAGAAATCAGACCTTTTTCTTTTTCATCCAAATTTTTCTTTTTAAATCGATCTGATATACCGTTCTGATGCCGCTGAAAAATTGTTGCCAATAGTTTGTTTCGAGTACGCGACAACCGAAAAATGCCGTGAGAAGATTGCTTTTACCTCTCACGGCATTTTTATTATACTCTTTTACAGATCCAGATCGATAAACTCGAAGTCATCGTCATCCTCGTTCCTCTTCTCAGCCGGTGCCGCTTTCGGCGCTGCCTTCGCGGCCTCCTTCGCGAGGTTCTTTGACAGATCTTTTTCCATATCCGCCACATTCTTTCTCACCGGTCTCTCCGGAGTGTCTGTTCTCTCTGGAACATTCTCTGTCCTCACAGCTTCCCGTCTCTTCGCTGCCGGCCGGCATGTCTCGGCTGCCTCCGGTCTTCTTCGCGGGATCTGGATTTCTTCCTCTTCCTCATCGAAAAGTTCTTCCCGGCGGGCAACCGGTCTGGACGCAGTTCTTCTCTCCGGCGCTTTCGCGGACTTTCCAGTCTTCTGAGCCTTTTTCGGCTCAGACTTTCTGTTTTTCCGTCCACCCTCGTAGTCACCGTAATCGTCATCATATCCGTCACGGTCCGGATTCTTCGGTGCCTTCGGCTTTCTGAGTAAGAGAACGATAATGATGATCACTAAGAGAATACTGAGTGCAAAAAGTCCGATCACGAACATTCCGCGGATCTCGTAATCCTTAAGCAGACTGTTGTAATCCTCAGCAACCTTTAAGTACTTGCTTCGGGCATCCGCTGCGTCCGGATCCTGGAAATAACGCTGAAGTGTCATCTCTTTCTGATCGTATCGGTAGAAACCTTCCTCACCATTCTCGTTGCGTCCGTAAACGACACAGTACTCTGGTGCAGAATCTCCGCTGTCTTTCCAGATCCAGCCGTGGACTGTGTGATCTCCAATATCGATGGTGCACTCAGCAAAACCGTCCGGGAGCGCTGTTCCCTCCGGGATGCACTCAGGCGGAAGCACTACGACTGTCTTCTCTGCCATCTTCACGACTACATAAGCGGATAAAGCACCGGTCTCGCTGTTGTATACAAAGAAGTCCCCGTTGCCGGAATCATCTGTCATGTAAAGCAAGGTCATTCCAGAGTCATCTGTAGCTGCCTTTACAGTTCTGCCCTCATACTCGATCTCCGTCGCTGTAAATCCAGACGGAAGTTCAGAATCATCAAAGGTATCCGCAACAGTCCAGTTGCCGTCCTCACCGACGACTCCTGCGTTCGTCTCTGCGGAATCCGAGTCTGTCTCACCGGCGGAAGCTGCCGCGTCGTCAGACTTTGTGACAACAATGGTGTAGGTCTTTGTTGTCTCCCCATCCTCCGCTGTTACGGTACAGGTGATGGTATTCTCTCCGTCCTGGAGGTCATCATTTCCGCTGACAGTCACCTTTGCGCCGCCGTCCTTTGCCGGTGCGCTGACCGTGATGGATGTCACATCGCTTGGAACCGCAGCGGTATACTCGGTCGTATCCGCGGAGAACGCCGGTTTTAAAGTACCCGGTGAGATCGTGAGGGACGCTAAGGACGCGTCCCTGGAAGAAGTATCCGCCGCGTTGATCTTTACGGAAGAGCTTCCAATATGGTTGAGAGTCACTGCCTTGGAGTCGGCATCGTAAACTTCCTGGGATTTCACCGTGATGGAGGAAGTTCCAGCCTTCAAGGCATTAAATTTTAATGTAAAGCTGAACGTCTTCTGGTCCGCAGCCTCCGCAGAGCCGATGACACGGACAGATCCTGCTCCGCCATTGGAGTTCGTACCGCTGACAAATTCAAGGGCATCCGCATCATACTGAAGCATCACATCGGAAGAACCGAGCGCTGCGTCCGCGACGATCTTCATCGTGACGGATATCTGGTCTCCCACCGAAACGGTCGGGTCGGAAAACGAAAGTTTTCCGCTGGCCGCAAATGAAACCACCACGCCAGCCGGCAACAGCATGACCATCAGTGCGAACGCCAACAGCCCCGCCGCCAGTTTTTTCATGTATTTGTTCATATTTCTTTATCTCCTATTCCAGCTTTTTCCAGGCTGATCATTGTCTTGTTTCCATAATTTCCGCCTGTACTTCCAAGCATAGTCTTTCCTGAAATGGATCTTTTTATGACCCGATATTCCCATATCAGTTGCCGGTCACAAGCTTTCCGCTGCCGGTCGCGCCCTCCGGATAAGAGCCGCTCGTTCCTGTCGATGACGTCACGAGCTTTCCAGATCCGGATGCGCCTTCTGGATAAGAACTCTGTGATCCGGAATTTGTGCTTCCAGGGCCAGTGGTGCCGAAACTGCTCCCGCTATTGGATATTCCGGTCGATCCGCCAGGGCCTACCGTAGATCCGGTCGTCGTAAAGCCCGAGGACGAAGAACCTGTGGAACTTCCCGTCGACGGGGAAACTACGGTGGTGCTGCCGTTTCCGTTTCCTTTCGCAATGGAAACCTGGTATGTGCGGACATCACCGTTCTCCGCCTTCACCTGAATCTTCACGATCGTCGTTCCGCTTCCGAGACTGATCGATCCTGCTCCACTGACTGCTGCCTTGGAGTCGATAGCCGTAGCACGGATATTTACAGAGGAAACTGAAGAGTCTACAACGAGATCATACTTCTCCGTATCTTTATTGAAGGTTGGTGTCAGGGAATATCCGTCGATGGTGATCCCTGACAGCTTGTTGTTCGGGCTTCCCGTCACGGTCGGCTTCGCGCAGGCAGTTTCCGGCATGTTGTTGAATACCGGGATCTTGAACACGAGCGCCTGTTTCTTCATCTCATCCGTATAGGCCCTCGCGAGCTTCGCGCCCTCCCCGGCCGCTCCTTCCACGTTTGTCATATACTGATGCTTGTAGGGGCTGCTGCCCTGCACATTAAATTTCTTTAAATAGAAGGTATCCTGTCCATTTTTCAGGAAATTCTCACTGTAGTAGGTCGCGCCGCCGATGATGGACTTTTCGATAGAATTCCACGGTCTTCCGTAGCTTCCCGACTGGGACGCGTACCAGAGACCTCTCGTGACGGCTGACATGGAGCCGGAAGCGAAAGCGCCGATATTAAAGAAATTATAGTAGCCTTCATAGCCGGAGGTCTTTCCTGAAATACTTCCGGATTTACCTATCCCCTGCTCCTGAAGGATCATAGCGCCAAGGACATACGGGTTGACGCCAGTCTGGGCCGCCGCCTTCATAATAATATCCACATAAGTCTGTCCCGTCGGTACCGGTGAAGTGTTTGACGCGCCGGTATTGTCATCGGTGATGGCAGACGCGTCCATTCCCGGACCATACTCTACCTCCGGGAGTGCCGTTGTATACATCTTTCTCTGGCTGATCGTGGAGCTCACCGTAGAACCCGGCCCCTCAAGGCTCACACCCTGATTTTCGCTGCCAGAGCTTATGTTGCCGCTTCCATAAGGACTTCCGCCGGACGTTCCAGAACTCATTCCCGGTCCGTAGTTTTCCCCCTGCTGCAGGGAGCCGGAATCTTCAGTATTCGTTGTATTGTTTATGACTGCCGCTGTACCGGCCCCCGAAGTCTCCTGGATACTCTGGGCTGCCGTCGTCTCCTCCGGCGTCTTTTCCAGGAATGTTCCCGTGATCAGGCTCGTAAGTCCCGCTCTCGTCTGGGTATTGCTGTCGAAGGCGTGATGCAGAAACTGGAATACATAGGTATCGTTTAGGAAATTTCTCGGATCCATATAGTAGGCGACAATGTCCTTGGATGCCGCCACCCAGGAAGAACCGTCGAATCCGGTCCAGGTGCTTGTATTCCAGTCGTAAGCGCCGTAGTCTGTGGATTTCCAGGATGAAATGCTCGCCTTCGATACCAGATTCGTTCCGACTGCTCCTTCCGCCTCCATCACATCGCTCCAGTTAAGCCCCGTCTTCTGGGCCTGGAAGACCCAGGTCGGATGTTCCGTGTGAAGGGTCCGCAGAGACGTCTTGTAGCTTTCCGGGAATCCCTGGCTGTTTAAATAGCTCTCAAAGTTCGAGTCATAGCTGTAGGATACCGGGAATTTGATATAGTCTGAACGGACATAGCCTCCCTGTGTCCCTGAACCGGAGGAAAACTGGATCTTATACCAGATCTTCCCGTCGGATCCCGTTGTCTCGGAAACCACTGTCACAGCAGCTCCGTAGGCAAGTTTTTTTACGATAGATCCCGTCGTCCCCGGTGTACTCCGCACATTCAGGGTCGTGGCATTTACTGTCGCCGAGCCTGTCGCCGCGTATACGGAAGACAGCCCGGATATCATCGTTCCGGTGTGAGCCGCACAGTCTCCCAAAAGGACCGCCCCCAGCATCAGCGCCAGAAATCTTTTTTGTCTCTTTGTCATGTTTTTCTTCTCTCCCACTGCCGGTTTCGTGAAATTTTGCATAAAATCGACATCATATCCATTATAATGATAAAGGCACTTTTCTGTCAACCGCGCAGGAGAAACTTCACACAAATTCCAAATATTGCCGCATTTTCTTAATAAAAACTTAATTTTGAAAATGCCTATAATCCCTTAAAATAAGGCATTCTCTAATTTTTTTGTGACAAGTGTGTGACAAACCAGTAAATTTTAATTGGTATGTTACAATACCAAAGTAGTAGCTATATATGATATAATCTGATTCTTTCAACTGTGTGCTAATCAAAATATTTCACACATTTTTTGTCAAGAGCGGTCACAATATGCAAATATTTACGTTTATATTGAAGTCCATAAGTATTTCGATCCATATACCTTAGGTCATTGAAGGGACAGTGACTGAAACACTGTCCCCTCCCCCTATTATATCATAAGCGCACCTCTTGAATCCGTTTTTAATCTGATTTCTCCCTCTAACATTGCTCCGTCTGGTCCAAATGCAAAGATTTCCGTTCCGATCGGCATCACACAGGACTTCACCATCGCTCCATCTTTTCCGAGATAATACCATTTTTCGTTATCAAATTTCCAATCGTTAGAAACCATATATCCGGATGCATTAAAGTAATACCATCTCTTCTCGCCAGTCCATGTAAGCTCCTTCCAGCATCCAGCCGGATAGCTTCCATCTCTATTCTGATACCACCATCCATAGGAATCCTGCCGCCATCCTTCTGAAGTAATAACAGGCGTCAAAAATAACGCCCGTTCTGCTTCTCTCCTGCGTGTCAGTCCTGCTAACACCTTACCTCCGCCCTTATTGTACTGGAGCATCTTTGCTGCGATCGTCGCACGGCTTCTCGTTCCGGACGCTGTGAGCTGGTCGATACTTCCGACGTTATAGCAAAATGACGTCATTGCGTCATACTCATTCTGATTCCATCCATAAGCAGCATACTTGTCTACTTTCTTCTCATATGCCGCCATATCGTTCACAAGCATCTGATCGGCTTCTGTCTGGGTAATCGTCTGCCCTGCCTTCACGCCGCCGGTATGTCCCCAGCCGATGGTCCACACTCCTGCAGGACATTTATAGGCCGTCAGGCGGCATCCTTCAAAACTTTTGATTAAGTTAAGTCCATTTTCGCTTATTTTCATTACATTCCCTCTATTTCTTCTGAGACTGTGTTCCAAAATAAAAGCCGACGATCATAATAAACACAGAAAGATACTGATCTCCAGGAATCTCTCCTGCGCATGTCAGCGCAATAAAGCCACCTGTTAATACGAGTGTCATGATACTTTTGACATCAATCAGTTTTGCAAGCTTTTCTTTCATCCTGTACCTCCTCATTTTACATATTGTGACATCATATTGATCAGACCGATTGCAATAGCTCCGGCTCCAGCTCCAACCAAGGTATCAACCACCTTGTGTTTCACTCTTCCCCATGTTTCTCCAGGCTCTGCCTCAAGCTTTGTGAGCCGCTCTCCCTGGTTCTTCTGCTCTTCAATCATGGATTTCATAGAAATTGCAAGTTCCTGTACGGAAAGTGCCAAGCTGTTCAGCGTCTTCCCCTGCTCCTCCTGACGATCCATGCGATGCTTTAATGATTTGATCTCGTGTTCATGTCCTTCCAGCATTACTGCAACATTTTCATCTGTCACTCCGGCACCTCCCTCTTTCCTCCCATTATAGAAAATGCTGTGGTAGAATCTCTCCCACCACAGCATATCCCTATTTCTTTTTCGCGCTCTTGATCCAGTCCTTGAAGTCATCGTCTGAGTACAGCTGCTTTCCATTGATCCTGACTTTATACAGGGTTGTCCGGATCTTCTGCCGCTCCGCCTGACTTCCGCCCACATAGGTCTCTTTATAAGTTGCCGTGAGTCTGGATTTCAAACTGCTGGTCACACTCTTCTCATCAAACTTCGTTCCCTCCTTCTTTGCCTCTTCCTGCTTTTCCTCTACGATCTTCTTGTAAACGCGAGTATAATCGTTTCCATTCTGGATCGCATTGATCACATCATTCATGTTATAGGTGCTTCCACTCTGGAGGTGTGCTTTCTCATCCTGCGCATTTCCGACGCCGACGATTGCCTTCTGAATATACTCGCTATCGTATCCAGATTTCTCAAGATCTCCAACAAGTCGTTCATAGGTTGCATAGTCTCCGGACAGCCGGGCTCCTGCTGCCTGCTGAACCCGTTCATCTTCCTTCAGGATCTTAACGTACTTGTTTTTTATACGCTCATCGATCTTATCGATCTGCGTATCCTTCAGATCCTGGATGATCTGATCCCCCAGTGTATCATTTCCGTCCGCATACTGCTTCATTGCCAAAGCAACATAGTTCGCAATATTGCCTTCATTTTTGATATCACGATAAAAACGATTTTTGGAGTAATTGAGGTCTGGGGACCCGATGGACTGAATGATCGTATTGGTTAGTGCTTTTAAATCTTTCAGAGCGTTTCCTACTGGCATACCAGTCAACGTACTGATTGGCTTCGCAGTGTCGATCAGAAGCGCCGGATAGGTAAGATCTGACTCACCACTCAACTTGCTTTTCCATTTCGACACAGCATAGTATAATTCCTGAAATGCCGACAGGTCTGTTCTCTCTACAGAATATCCACTAAAGATGCTTTCGATATCCTTCACCACCGGCAGGATCCCGACTGGATCCAGATTATCGGAAAGGTTTTCTGCCAGAGCATCCTCGTACTTCTCCAGGAATTTCTTGTCCTCCCCGTCGTTTCTCATCGCGTCAACCACGGCTGCCGCAAGAGATGTTGCTGCGGCGTTGGCTACATACACTGCCAGAACACGTCCCAATTTTGTCTTCGTTTCCTTTGTCGGCTTCACAGCAACATCACCAATTGCACGATACAGCATGTTGTAGGTCTTTGTCGGCTCCGACATAAACGAGGTGTACATCTGCTTCAGGCCGTCTTTCGATTTCATGAGTTTACTGCGGTGCAGGACAGAGTCTACCACCTGTGTCTTGTCGATCACCTCTGAGAACCGTTTTCCGCACTGATTATAGTATTCTTCACTTCCCTTCTTCAGTTCCGGGTGCAGGTCCTGGGTTTCTTCCTGGCATGCCACCCACAGACGTTTCCAGGCAATCTCATCGCCTTTTCCGGCTAACCACATGGATTTTTCAACCAGCTTCTCTTTCGATCCTTCTGGTCCCATCAGAATGCTCTTCATGGATCGTCCCGTGTTGATATCAAAATATCCCCAGTCTTTCCACTGTGCGATTGGTGCGTACTGTTTGCACAGTTCCCACTCTGCATCACTTACATGTAGCTTCAGTCCCTGCACCAGATACTTCGGGTTGATCTCTGCAGCCGCACGCACGTATGCTGTCGGCTGCTGGATGGCAGTTCTGAGATTAGCGCCCACCGCCGCTGACTTCATGTTCTTTGTCAGCCCTGCGACAAAGTTCTTCTCACTGGACGAAGTTCCATTCAAGTCGATCATAAGGCTTTTGATGTAATTCAAGCCGTCTTTACCAAACGTCCGCTCAATGGACTCTTTCACACTTCCTATGCCCATCTCTTTATAGTTGAGAACTTTCTGCAAATCTGCCAGCGGGCGAACAAATGCGTGGTAGCTGCTCATCTGATCCGCCTGTCTGGTATATACGTCAAAGATATCCTCAATGATGATTGGATTGTTGGCATGAGGGACCGTGTGTTTTGTGGATCCCATGTTCCGCAGTGTTGTCAGTGTTGAGCCGAGTTCCGATTCCTTTGTAGCAATGTAGTTCTTATCAGACACGATCGGGAAATAGTTTTTCGCATTGAATTTCTTGTATCCGTACATGTCCATAGAGACTTCGTTTCCCCACTGGCTGGTTACGGTGGTAAAGAACTTCACTACAGCGTCCGCGATTTCCTTTTGCTGAGGGGTCAGTGTATCGGTGATCTTCTGCACGTCCAAGGCACTGACCGATACCGGCTCCGTGGATTTATTCACCACATAGCCATGACTCTTCTTGTCATACTCAACCGTGGGAGCGCTCTTGATTCCTCCAAGTTTGTTATAGATATGCTCCTTTGCGGCCGCACGCTTATTCAGCTCATAGAGGCTCATGATCTGTGCAGTCGTAAGGTTGATCGTTCCTCCCTGTACTTCGAAGGTATGTTTTTCCGCATTCTTTCCAGTCCATGTCTGAAGTTCTTTTGAGTCGATTCCTTTCTCCTCAAGGACGTTTGCCATGTAATCCTGCGCCGTCTTGGTATCGCGCACCTTCCTGTCAAATCCATCCCTCTGTTCCCGGTATACCGTCTCCATTGCCGTACCCATACGTCCAAACATGGTTCCCGCATCCAGCATATCGGATCGGAACATACTGTCTATGGAGCCCCGTGCGCCCGTGTAGATCGTTTTTGTGGCTCTCTCCTTATTCTCCTTCAGGAAGTCTTTTGCAATCTGATCCACACGCTCATAGGAGTTATTCGCGAACACCTTGTTTGCGTCCTGTATACTGTGTTTCATCGATGCAACCACATCTCTCAGTGTTCTTAGGGATTTCAGGTCGAGGTTTTCCAACTTATCAAAATCCTTAACCTGGTCTTTCAGCGTTGCCATTTTCTCCGCAAGGTCTGGATCGACATCCATATACAGGCTCTCACCATCGTCTGTGCTTACTCCCTCTTTGGCAATCTGATCAAACTGCTTTGTCAGATCCCACCATTTATTGGTTCTCGCCGTGGGTTCCCCTTCTGAATTTGCGCGGTTTGAGCTGTAGTCAATACCGGAAAGGAATTCCGCTAAAGGCTTTCTCAGGGATTCCGGGACATGCTTCTGATCTGTTGGTGTCGTCAGCCATTTCGCCATCTCATCCACATCTTTCCGGATCCTTTCCCGGTGCTTCCTGGATTCTGCGGCATCCCTACGCCGCTGATACTTCGCTTTTCCGGCCAGCAGATCGAAATCAACCTTCTCCTCAAGAGCCTTCCTCTCGACCCGCAGTTCTTCCTGCTGCCTCCAGTTCTCTTTTTTCAGTACCCGTATCTGCTGCTGTTCCTCCTTTGTCGATCCCTCGCCGTATGAGCGGTACTGCTCCGCAAGGTCACGGATCTGACGGTTGATCTCTGACCGCCTTGTTTTCGCATTCTTCTCTACTTCTGTGATGTCGGAGTCATATTCTCCTTTCAGGCGTGCTTTGTAAGCTTCTGTCTTTGCGCGGTACTCCTGCTGTGCACGGTAGATCTGTGCCTGCATCTTATCCGCCATTGTCGGAGGCAGAGCGCGTACATTGACGGCCGCCTCTTTAATTTCGTTTGCAACGATCGTTGTCATCTCATCCATGTTGGCGTGATACGGGTTTTTGATCTGCGGAGAGAGGTCATCGTATACCTGTGCGATCTTTAAGATCTGATCTGCCGGATTGATGATATCGGAAGGGAAAAAGTGCGGGTAAAGATTGGAAAGCTCTTCATACGCCGTATCCACGTCGATTCCCTCATTTCCCAGACGCAACCGTCCGAAGTATTTCTTTCTGAAGACATCATAGCCGCCTTCCGAGTCGAATTCTGTTCGATAACTTTCTGGAACTACCATCTTGGTACTCCGGATCCTCTTTAAGACATTTTTATACTCATCTCCAATTTCATCTTTTAAGCTGGCATTCTGTACAATGCTCCTCGCAATCGCCTGAGCCGCCCGGTTGATCTCTCCCATGCTCTGGCCATAGCCTCCCTCTTCATAGCTGTGCATGTAGTTATACAGACTGGAGAGGTTTTTAATCAGGGTATCCTTCGAGTATTTCGAGTTATAATCCTGAAGAAGCTTATTGGCTGTCCGCTTAATGTCCTCCATACGAGGAACATAATCCTTTGTGAGAGTGAGCTGTTTTTTCAATGCCTCATTTGCTTCCCGCAATTCCTGATTTTCCTTCAGAATCTGATCTGTCTCTCGGTCTGATTCAACATTCTGATCCACGTCTTCCAGCTGCAGACGACGGAGCAGTCTTTCTTTCGGATCATCCACAATTGTCTGACCGGATTTATACTTTTCTGACGCCTCTTCGATTCCATATGCCCACATATCGCGGATGTTCTCAAAGTTCTCAATGTTTTCATGGAGGTATTTTGCAGACTTCGAAACGCCATCTCCGCTGATGAGCGCCTTGATCGAGTCGATCATATCGGAAATGAAGTCCACGATCTTCTGGGCCAGGGATCGGTTTTCCGATGTCACCTGCTTGATTAAGTTTTCATCGTTTAACATCAAGCCCGTGCCATCAGAGACAATTTCGTCCCAGATTTGATCTCTTGTAAGCTTCTGTCCTGCTGCCGCATATCGCGCCTCGTAGTTCCGTACCAACTCGTCCGCGGTCACTCCATCGCGATCCATGAGAATGTTCGTTGCCATCTGTTTATAAGCTCCATACTCGGTCGGCGCATGGTACTGAATGAAATGGGTCAGCTCGTGGGAAGCGGTCTGCAGGATATTTTTAGAGTTGATGTTAAGCCTTACAACGCCACTCTTCGCATCATAGCCGGATGCTGTACCGCCATCCACTAATTTGAATCTCAGACCAGTTTTCTTTCCAAGGGACTGTGCCAGATTCTTCTGTGCGGTAGACGCCTGCCCTGTAAGGTCTTCGACGCTTCCAGTCCTTGCCTCCCCCTGTCGGTATTCCGGCTGGGTCTGTATTGCAAGGTTTCGGTCCTGCGCACCGGCTTTATATGCGGCGGCTGCCTGCTCCGGGGTCATCATGGACGCGAGCATGGATTTCTCCGCAGTATCCATATCAGCGTTGTACCGACCAGCATCGTAATATCTTCCATATGCTGTCTGGTAGTCATCGATAGAGAGGTTTCCGTCGTAATTTTCCACGAAAGCTTTTCTTCCGTTTTCTCCGAGTCCCTTTGCGTAGTCATTCAGCGTGTCATAGTCTACATTTTCTGTGGATCTTTCAGTTCGTACATTTTCCATTGTCTCCGGTACGGTCTGGCGAGTCTCTTCCGATTCAATCCGGGATTCCGGCTGTTGCACCGGTGCAACTTTCTGATTTTCCTGTTCTCCCGCGGCAACTTCATCTGAGAAATCTTTAGCAATGATTTCCTGAATCTGCTCATCTGTCAGATTCGGGTTATACGGATATGCATTCCGGGTTTCCTGCTTTTGAGTCTTCTGCGCAATATCCGTCTGATCCTGAATATTTTCATTATTCTGAGCCGCAGAAGCTGTCTCTTCCCGAGCGGGTGTTGTGTCTTCGGAAAAGTCCTTCACGCCAGGGATTAGATCATAATAATCTCTCATAAATGCGCCCTGCTGCATCGCTGTTGGTTCTCCTCCGCGTGCTTGAAGAGCTGCATAACTTCTCGCAAGGCTTTCCAGATTCTGTGCTCTCTTTGCATCTTCTTCCGTTTTGTAGCTTGCCGGATCTGTATCAATGCTGTCGGCAATCTCCTGATAGTTATCTAAGGCGTTGGAACGGCCGTAGCGCTGCTGATTGATTCCACTCACCAGCATTCCGCCCCCACCCATGAGTCCACCGGATACCGCGCCCCCAAGACCCGCAAGCCCGATCCGCTCAGCGAGGGCTCCTGCCGCCCCCAGTGTTGAGCTATTTTCCTTGTCCTGTACCCACTGGGACTTATCTCCCATGATCAGGCGATCTGTCAGTGCGTTGGTCGCCTCAGTCGCCATTTCTTCAGATGCTTCTGTTCCCATCTGCTTTGCGATATTTTTGGCGACATCCTTCCAAGAATATACTGGAACAGACTGCATGCTTTTTAAATTTCCCAGGCTGAACTTTTCAAAGAGTCCTTCCGCAATTCCCTGCGCAGTACCCTGTGCAAGAGCTTTCTTTGCGCTGACATCCTGAGATAAAGCATCCTCTTCTGCTCCTGTCGCCGCGGACAAACCTGCGATTCCCAGTCCGGCATATCCAAATGGGAGTCTCGCCAAAGACTGTGCCATAGAAAGTCCTGTATCCACTGCAAAATCCGTTGCGGAGCTGTCGGCAATATTTTCCCGGGCTGCTTCCTTTAATCCCTCTCTGGTGGCATTCTCGAGCCCGGACATGCGATGTCCCACATTATTCCGGTCAATTTCCTTTCCCCGCACTGTATCAGCCACGTCCTGTAAATATCCAACGCCACTCGTTACTGATCCAATGACATTACCGAGGATACCCGTCAGTGGATCAGTCTTTCCGACTTTCTTACCTGTCTCCTCAATATCTTTTGCGTTCCGCTGCTTTAAGGAATCGTTGATCTGTTTCAGATAATTATCGCCGGATTCCAGTCCATATTTTCCTACGAGATAGTAATAGTTGTTCTTCTCGTCATCCGTCATGTAGCTGAGATTGTAGTTTTTCCGATACTTTGCAAGCTTCAGCTCATCTCCGTATCCTTTTAACATCGTCGGGATGTCATCCTTCGTCGGATCAAGCACATACGGAGTGCTCAGCACACTTTTCTTCTGTTTTCCGGCTTCCACCGCAGATTCCCAGTCCGGCGGCGTATACTGTCCCCTAAACTGATTCTGGCTGCGGAGGGAATTTGCAAACCCTTCCGCAGCCTCCTGCATTGCTGTACGGCGGAATCCAGACGAGTTTGTCCGCCCGAGTCCCGTTGTCATTCCGTATTTCTTCGCATAGTCTTCTCTGGTAACACCTCCATCAGAAATGCTCTTCTGTGTCTGTGCGGTTCCAGTCTGGCCAAGCGTTGTTGCCCCATATTTCTTTCTATATTCTTCCCTTGTTGCCATAAGCCCTCCTTACCGGCGTTTGAAATACAGATCATTGATGTTGTTGATCTTCAGATTTTTCTGGACCTCTTCCGCGATTGCCGCATTCTTGTCGATCCCGGCATCCTGAATGATTGCTTCCGCATCATCTACACCAAAATTACCTTTTTCCATCTCCTGCATAACTTTTTCCAGTGCGTCATAATCGCTGATTTTACCCTCCGCAAGCTTGGAAGAGAGGTTTGCAGAGAATGGTGTATATCCTTTCGTGCTTGTATAGCCCGCCGTTTTCTTTGTACTTTTCTTTGAGGATCCAGAACTTCCTCTGCCGGACGAGGCTGCAGCTTTTGACTTCTGATATTCAAACTGTTCCCTCTGGAGTGCCATTTCTGCTTCCCATCTCGCCTGTTCCTGCGCTGCCTGGTCCTGCTGAAACTGAAACTGTTTTGCCCACTGTTCCGCGGCGACATCGGCCTGACTGCTGTCCCAGTCTTTTCCATACTCCGAGTCATACCGATTTGCAAGGTAGGATAAATCACTGTAATAATCACTGACTCCATCCCGGTACTGCCCGTAATCAAAATTTCGTTCCGTATCGTATCGGCCGGACAGATACGATAAATTTTTCCAGTAATCGTCGACGCCGTCCCGGTACCGACTGTAATCTGTGTTATCCAGTCCTGTAACCACGTTCATTTGGTTGTATCGATCCGCCTGCTCATTCAGGTACTGCTGATATGCCTTGTCTCTGAAGTCCAGGGCTTTATCATTCAGCTGTGATAAATACTCGTCATATGCCTGCTGCCCCGCAGCCGTGGCGTATGTGGACCCATACCCTCCGGTGAGTGCGGCAGCATTCCCCATAGTATCCCGCATGGCTTTGTCACCTTGCTTTGTATAGCTCTCTCTGTACATCTGATACAAGTCATCATTTGCAAGATCGTCCGCTGTGTAGCTAAACTTCGGATTGTTCAGAATGGAATCCAGAATGGAGCTGATCTGATCCTCGTACCGGCTCTGGAACTCTCCCGGCTTATCCGCTTCTGCCTCCTTCAGGCGGTCATAGTAATCCGTGACTCTGTCGGATTCCTTATAAGGATTCGGCTTGCTGCTCTCCTGCGTCTGGAGTCTTTTATAATAGCTTTCCGTACCCGGAGATACTTTCATGCTTCCCCGCGCAACGGAAGAGCCAGAGGCGGAAGCAGATCCAGAAACCGGACTCTGGGATCCGGATGCACCTGTTCCTGAGAGAACATTCTGAGATGGTGTTTCCGCTGCCTTTCCCACCCCGGACGCGCCCTCCGGAGATGCCTGTGATCCTTTCTGTAACTGTGTCAAAAGGTTCATATTCTGCGCCGCTGTACCGGAATAATTCGTGATTCCAGCCTGTGCTGCTAACTGCTTTCGTGCCGCGTAAGAGCTGTCCTGTCCCTGTGATTTTAAATAATCAACAATACTCGTGATCGCCATCTTCCTTCTCCTCTCCGGAGCTATCCTTTAAGGCTCCTTTTGTTTCTTTTCCACTCTCAAGGATCATTTTTATTCCTACAAGGTTGCTCATACTCTGTAATCCCGTCACTGTCACATGATCCAGTAGTTTAAGCGCCGCGTCGATCTGCTTTTTTTCATAAATAATGTTAGCTGACATATGCCTCTCCTTTCATTTCATCAATCTGCTGCTGAAGGTTCTTCACTGACGATATCAGCAGTGGAATAAAATTTTTATATTCAATTCGGTATTTCCCACTCCGGGTTTCCAGACCTACCAATGGGTAATAGATTTCCAGCTGATCCTGCAATGCGTCAACTTCTTGTGCGATCATACCAGCCGACCACTGCCCATCCTTTTTATACTGGAAAGTAACCGGTCTTGTACCAAGAAGAAACTTCAGTGCTTCATCCTGATCAATATCATAGATGTTTTCTTTTGCCGACTGATCTGACAGATCATCTACTCTTTCCCATAGCGTCTGCACCGTTTCTGTAACACCGTCTCCACCCCACCATGACTTACCAAGGTAAATATCGTAAAAATATGACGATTTATTTGCTCCATCGCCGTCAAAGTAGTCCGCACTAATGCAATATGCTCCAGTAATCTGACCGTTGTAAAAGGTCATCGCTCCTCGGCTGCTCAATCCGTTCATTTCCAATTGAGGATAATATTTCCCGTCTCCAGAGTTTTTCTTCATCGTTAGTTTGAAATTACCATCATTAGAAGCGAATATATTTGACGCATTGGCCGACACATAGAAGTCTCCAAGCTGGACACTTCCATCCGTATCAACTTCAAAGATCCCGTCACCAATATTGATGGATCCTCCGATGATCGTTGCACCCCGGATCGTGCCAGAAAACGTGGCATTCCCCGCAGCGTCTACCGTAAAGTTTTTGGCTGTAATCAGGAAATGTCCCGTTGTCAGTTTGATCATCTTTTCATCTATCAGCAACTCGGAGTTTAACTGATTTGTGACATCGCCCTTGCTGACCTTCATCTGGATCTGACCATCCATGATCTTAAAGGTCGTCTCAGTCTTGGTCTCCAGATTTCCCAAGCTGATATTTAAGCCATTTACATCAAATACAAGCTGAGCGATCTTCTGATCTCTCTCGATATATTTCTGTAGCGCATCCGCAGAGTAATTATCTTCTGGGTCCAGATTGGAGAACATGTACCGCAACAGCTCATTATTTTGAAATAGATATGATTTAATTTCCTGCAAAGTCCCCGTGGGCCCGTTATTTTCCTTATAAATTGCCATTTCCTACCTCCCGGATCCCACGGTATATGTCTTTCCAAATCCATATAACTTGCCAGGTCCCACGCCAACAAGCTTATACCGATAGTGATTGCAGCGCCTTGGGCGAACGGATATGCGGAAGGTCTGTTTTGTCAGTGCCGTGAATGTCTTGAGTCTGGTCCACAATGGCTCCTGATCATACTTCAAGTACACCTCGATATATGAACCTCTCTCCAGATCAAGAAGGAATTGTAACGAGTGCAGCCTCTTCTTATCCAGTGATCCATCTAATAAATCTCCGCTCTCTAACATCCACTGGATCTTGCTTTCTTTCTGATCGCTACAAACGGGCCATATCTGTCCGTCTGCATCCAGAAAATAAAGCTCATTTGCCCCTGCAGTCGGCATCTTAAGGACCGTTCCGTCCTCCTTGTGCCACAGACTCTTCTCAGCGTCATACACATACAGGCTGGAGCCGCCCAAGCGTTCAAGAGACACATAGTATTTCCCTCTGCATACGCCTCCTGCTGCCCCTGTGTATCCATTTTGAATGTTCTGGGAAATGAGATATGGCATTCCGCCGTCATACCCGCAGATGCCGTCACAGGACGCATACATCAGGGTTGCGTTTACAATTGCAAGAGATCTCGAACATCCCTTTTTTACCCCTCGCGCCGGGTACGAGTTGATCTGTATGTTGCTGGGCTTACTGCCGTAAACCTTATGGATCATGCTCTCTTTAAAGAAAAGGACATATCCCAGATGTGTAGCGGCTCCTGTGAAATCCCCATCAGATCCTATCGTTGCCGCATACGCATCCGTAGATATGCCTTCGAAGCAATTCCAGTTACACGGATCCCCCAGTTTGCAGGCATATACCTCATGGTTTTTACTGCTGCATCCCCACACTCTGTTATCCAGCTCTGTCATGAAATCCATGTCGGGAGCCTTTCGTTTGATCGTCAGTCCGGAATCCTGCGTGAATTCTTTTTCGACATCCCCGATCACAACGATGTAATCCGTGTCTCTGCTCTGGATCACCGCACTTTTATTCATTCCGGAATTTGTGCATCCGGAGATCTCCACGCCATCCCCCTGTGCAAATTCAGTTCCAATACCAGAACACTTGATTTTTATAAAAGTAGAGGCGGAGACCGTCGGCCCGATCGTCGCCTGAGCTGACTGGGTCCAGGATTTCTCTACGCTCTTCCATTCTCCCGTTGATGTGTTGTAGATACGCTTATCCGGCCACACGAGCACGTACGCCCCCATGCTGACCATCTGCTTTTCTGAGTCTTCCACGGTTCCAACGAGGTTGCCCTTATAGTAAAAATCCGTTCCATCCACCCAGATCAGCCCGTTGTTATAATGTGTCCCGTTCGGCTTTTGTAACTTCGCTATAACTTCCCCGCGGGCTGGACGCGGACCAATTGCGGGATACAGATCCGACGACATGTTTTTCATCTCCGCAAACTCATTCTCGTTGATCACTTCATTTTCATTGATTCCGCCGAAGGTTCCTATCGTTTTCTTCTGTGTCGCAACATTATTTATCAGCGCTAACCCCGCCACTATCCTCACCTCTTTTCTCCAGATTTCTGCCCCAGATATCAATAGTTGGAGCTTTCTTTGGCATATGCGTCCTCCTGTACCATGCCGCATACTGCGCATAAGAGGCCTGATGGATTGCCACAGCATTGTTATAGTTTGTTGTTTCATCGTCATAGAGCTCTATCTTTGCCCGGATGTAATGCAGGTAAATATCTGCAAACCGATCCGGAAGCAAGGTCTCTTTTTCCTGATCCGTCTCGTAGTCATATCCTTCAAACTCAATGTCGTTGCCCTCAGCCCGGTTCAGGACTTCATCCACAATCGTTCCCTCGCACTCTGAAAGCCATTTTGTTTTCATTGATGCGCTGTACTCGTTCGGTCTCAGCTCGTCAATGGCCGCGATGATTTCTGCCACTTTCATCCAATCACTCCTCTCTACTTGCCTGTATTTTCTCATTTTCACTGGGCTATATCTCCCGTAATCAAAAATAGGCTTCGCCTATTCAACTCCCCTACCCCTCAA
>UMDQ01052014.1_pt1 | contig 56887 bp, 49 predicted proteins | sample 1964531 | NCBI WGS metagenome assembly UMDQ01 (sample SAMEA4835998, study PRJEB28245) | human gut metagenome | biome: gut microbiome; material: fecal sample | place: Denmark | collected 2008
TAAATCAGTTCATACAGCACCAGACAGATTACAGAAAAAGCACCTATATGCGAGTCCTTCAATATCTCAAGTTTTTTCTCTCTCGGCTGGTAAGAATGGAACGCATCCATCGTATCCATAAATCCATCCACATGAAATCCTCCGGTAACTGCAAGTGGAATGGCTGTGCCAATCATGGCAAATGCCACATTTCCAACCGAAAATTTTCCGCAGAACCACCACCAGAACATCGTGATACCGCCGATGGCCGCTCCAACCCACGGGAAAAAGCAGAATGCATACTTCATTTCTTTATCCTGCCAGGTAAACTGCGGCATCGGTATCTGTGAATACATGGAAAATGCAATGACCAGTGCTCTTAATGTTGTCATCATAATTTCTCCCCCTTTATAAAAATCGGGATTCCTGCCACAACCTCAATCACCGAATCCGCCATTTCTGCTAACTGTTGGTTGATCTGACCCAGATTTCTAATATATTCCATCGTTTCCGGTTCATAGATAATTCCGTCCTCAAAGATCTGGTTTGTCACGATCACCAGATGTCCGGTCTGGTCTTTCAAGTACCTGATCTGGCGGACGATATTTTCTACACAGTTTGCATTTATCTCATCACCGACAGTCTCCGGGAACATCTCATTCGCCACAAGGTTTGACATGCACTCCAATAAAGCCACGGGCATCCGTATTTTTCCATGCAGCCTGGCACATCCCTGTTCTAAAAATTCTGACGTACATACTCTTCCATGTGATGTGTCACATGTCTGTTCCAAAGACTCTGACATGCATACCTGTGCAAACGCTTCATCCACCTTGACAGGACACTCAGCCGTTTGAAATCCTTTCCCGGCGCGAAGTTTTCTGTGCCGTTCCACACGGCGTACTCCCTCTTCTCCATAGACACGCATCGTCGCAAGATAATATAAGTCTCCTTTTCCCGCCAGCTTTACCGCCACACCTTCTGCATATTCCGACTTACCACTGCCGCTTGCGCCTGTCACTACAACCATCATACGTCTGTAAACCTCTTGTATGCTTCCACCCTAATATCTGAAAATGTTGTCCGGTTACCATAGACTGCATGTACCGTATCGAGCAGTCCAAACATCAGAACGGCACCGGTTCCCTCACCGAGCGCCAGACTGCCATCAATGACCGGATGTACACCAAGTTCCTGTAAGATCAGTGCCGCTGCCGGTTCCCTGCTTTTGTGGGAAGCGATCAGGAAATCCTTTACGCCCGGAACAAGACGTTCTGCCACAAGTGCTGCAACTGCACTGATCACACCGTCCAGCACAACCGGGACACCGTAAACTGCGCCCCCGATGCAGACACCGCACAGTCCTGCAATATCCAGTCCGCCGACCGAACACAGAATACGAAATACATCTTTGGAGTCAAACTGATATTTTTTCCGCGCCTCATCGATCACCGCAATCTTATGTAATAATCCCGCGTCACTGAGTCCTGCACCTTTTCCGGTAATCGCTGCCGTCTCACAGTTTAACAATGCCGCCGCCACTGCGCTGCTTGTCGTCGTGTTTCCAATTCCCATCTCCCCGGTTGCAAGCAGTGTCACACCATCCTCTTTGCACTTTTTTACACTGTCGATGCCAGCTTCGATCGCAGCCAATGCTTCCTCCTCCGTCATCGCCGGCTGTTTTAAAAAGTTTTTTGTACCCCTGCTCACCTTTTTATTCCAGACGCCTTCCGGTGTTTCTTCCGCTGCGATCCCGACGTCGATTGGAATGACTTTAGCATTCGCCTGTGCAGCCATAAGGCAGACAGAGCTTTTTCGTTTTCCCATGGATTCTGCAACCTGATATGTGACTTCCTGCCCGGACTGGCTGATGCCCTCCTCAACGATCCCGTTATCCGCACACATCACGATCACTGCCTTCTTTTGTAACGGCACCCTCTCGTCCCCTGTCACTGCACCGATCTGTGTAAATATCTTTTCAAAGATTCCCAGACCATCTAATGGTTTCGCTAAGGAATCCCAGTTTTCCTGTACCTTTTTTCGGATTTTCTCATCCGGTCTTCTGATACAGACATACCCCTGCATCGTATTCAGAACACGGTTGGTATACTTAATCACACCTGTTTTATCGATATAAATTTCAGAATTTACACTCTTTTCAAAGCTTTCATTTCCCTGATTCAGGTATCTTCCCATCCCGCTGCCTCCTGCATACTTCTTTTTTATTTCCGTTATCATTTATTATAGGGCAGTTTCCTGTGTTCAGCAATAAACAAATTTACTCCGTCAAATCGGTCCGTCCAGTCGCTGCTGTTCTCGCCTGTTGTGCGGTAACAAGCAGCATTACATCCCCATCATCCTATACACCGCATCCATATCCAGATACTCCCGCAGCGTCTCCGCCAATTTATCATACTGTGTCTCTTTAAATTCCTGATAATTCTGCTGAGTCACTGCCTCCATGGAAATTCCTTTCTTTGTGGCAAGTGCCTCAACGATCTTTGCAGCAATGCCATCTGCATCAAATACTCCATGAACGTAAGTACCATAAACATTACCTGCACAGATTCCATCTGCTTTTTGATTTTCAGCCTGATCTGTGATATGGCACAGATATTCATATCTTTTTTCCTGAAGCATTTCGGGCTTCTCACTCCGACCTAAATCCATCATAACCGTATCCATATCAATCTCGGCATGATCCGTCCTGCGGCTCGCTCCCATATGAATCTCATACCCCGTCAGCTTCACACCCGACAGCACAGACAGCACTCCGGTCAGTTCTTCAAATGTCCCGTCCACCTGCGTTCTCGTCTTTTCCTGTTCCATCTCTGTCTCCAGCGGCAAAAGTTCCATACCGCGCAGCATACCGCCCTCCTCGACACCATAAGGATCTGTGATGCACTCTCCCAACATCTGATATCCGCCGCAGATGCCAAAGATCACGGCATCCCGATTTTGCGCATGCTTTTTGATGGCAGCCTCCAGCCCGTTCTGGCGCATCCATTTTAAGTCGCCCATCGTATTTTTACTGCCGGGCAGGATGATCATATCCGGGTGATGCAGCTTTTCCGGTGTATCTATATAGCGGACAGAAACACCTTCGATCGATTCAAATACCATGAAATCCGTAAAATTGGAAATACGCGGAAAACGGATAACTGCAATATCAACTGCCTTTTCCTCGTGATCCGTAAACCGGTCTGACAGACTGTCCTCATCTTCAAGTACTAAATGCATATAAGGCACGACTCCGGTAACCGGAATCCCGCCTTTTTCCTCTAACATCTGTATACCAGGATCTAAGATCGACACATCCCCGCGGAACTTATTGATGATAAGTCCTTTAATGCGTTCCCGTTCTTTTTCTTCTAACAAAACTAATGTACCGATCAGCTGTGCAAATACACCACCACGGTCAATATCCCCGACGAGCAGTACCGGTGCGTCTAATAACTCTGCAAGCCCCATGTTTACAATATCGTTTTCTTTGAGATTGATCTCTGCCGGACTGCCGGCTCCTTCGACCACTATGATATCAGCCTGCTGCTCTAACGTCTGATATGCTTTTAAAATATCCGGGATCAGTTTCTTTTTATACGCAAAATAATCCCGTGCCTTCATATTTTTAAGCACTTCGCCGTTTACGATCACCTGGGAGCCTGTATCATTCGTTGGTTTTAAAAGAATCGGATTCATGCAGACCTGCGGTTTTATCCCTGCTGCCTCTGCCTGCATGACCTGCGCACGCCCCATCTCAAGTCCCTCTTCGGTAATATAAGAGTTGAGTGCCATATTTTGGGATTTGAATGGTGCCACACGGTAACCGTCCTGCTTAAAAATGCGGCATAAACCTGCTACAAGCAGGCTTTTCCCAGCATTTGACATTGTTCCCTGAATCATGATTCTTTTTGCCATAAATTTATTTCTCTTTCCTATCCCTGTATTTTCTTTTTAGAGCAAAGAGTCGATTGCGACTCTTTCGCATTTACCCATCTACTCTCGGCGGCTGATCTCTTCCCGCAGTAATGCGGTCATTTCCTGATCTGCTTTTTTTAGACCGACAGTTTTTAATTTTTGCTGCATCTCATCCCATTTTGCATCAAAATCCTCCGGTTTGCAGACAATGCAGTCGATCAGTCCTTTCCATGCTATGTCATTCAGATTACTTAATATCTGATTCAGCTCATCCGGCAGTGTCAAAGACCAGAGCGGTGAATAATTTTCTTTTTCAAATTCTTCTTTCTGTGGGAAAATATCGATCAGCATATCTGCATTCCATGCTTTTAATGCCTCTTTTTCCATCTCATCATAACTTTCCTTTACCACATTTCTTGAACTCTTGCTGTATGAATTGCCGGTAGAATCAACTGCCTCATTTCCATAACTTGGAAACGGATATACACGGAAGCCAACTCCTGTGCGCTCCGAATAATTCGTATCACTTTTCGATACCTCAAGGTCTTCCTCCGTAATACAGCGTTTTCCATTTTCATCATAATAGTAGTTAACTCCTTCGATTCCCCAGTTCAGAAGGATCTGTCCCTCATCACTGCATATCCAGTCCAGAAATTTGACCGCCCGTACAGGATCTTTACAGCTTTTCGTAATACCGATTCCCCAGCCGACTGCCAGACTTCTCTGCTTTAAAGACGGGCATTTTACAGATTCATCAATCGTAACCGGAAGTCCCGCATAAGTCCGCTCGTCCTGTCCTTCCGATCTTAAAGATACCTCCGCATTTGCATAATCCCAGTCTTTATCCAGCAGTCCAAGCACCCTGCCGTCTGCAATCTTCATAATATAATCTTCGTGTGTCTGTGTGGCAAATTCCGGATCTAAAATTCCTTCATTATATATTTCGTTCAGCCATTCATAATATTCTTTCTGTCCATCCGCTGCATGCTTATAATATACTTCTTCCTTGTCCTCATCCACGATCCACTGACCATTATCCGGCGAACCATTTGCGATAAACCCGGACGGATTAGACAGCATCGTATACCAGTGCCAGTCAGAACATGCAATGGAAATACCGATGGTCGGTTTTTCATTAATAGTGGGATATTTTACCATATAGTCACGGATCATCTGTGTATATTCATCTAATGTATATGGTATCTGATACCCGTTTTCCTGCAATACCGCCCACTGGAGCTGGGCTGTCCCTGATGTTTCCAATGTTTCTTCCTGCACCTTGTCACTGCATAACTGGTAAATAGATGGATCATCACTGGAATAACGCAGATTTTCGTACTCATCTCCATACAATTTTTTAATATTAGGACCATACTCATCGATCAGATCTGACATATCAATCAATGCATCATTCTGGATCAATGTCGGAGCATCCCCTTTTGCAAACACAAGATCCGGATATTCCCCGGTTGCAACCATCAGCGCAATACGGTTATCACTGGCATCCGCAGGGTAATCCATCTTTAGCGTAACACCTGTCTTTTCTGTTATTTTCTGTGCGACAGGATCTGTCCATGTGTCCTCCATCCCGTCCGCATTATAAAATGTAAATGTAACCGGTTCTAAATCTTCCTGACTGCTCTCCTGCTTTTGTGTGTCTGAAACAGTTGTATTTTCTGTGGCACCACAGCCATATAACCCCATCAGCAGACTGCCTGTGATAAGACCACTTACGATCCTGCTGCACACTGTTCTATTGCATGCAAAATATTTACATACAAAAGTTTTACCTATACCTTTGTATAAAAAACTCCTTCCCATATATCCTGCCCCTTTAAATTATTTCCTCATTATTTTATATCCAAATCTTCTAATATGAACTCATTTGTGTTCATTTTTTATCACATGATTTCCGATGTCAGCACCGGAAGTTTAATACATACTTTTGTTCCCGCTCCTGTCTTACTCTCAAATTCCACTCCATAATCCTCCCCATACTGGAGTTTGATTCTCTGATTGACATTGCAGATTCCAATATGTGTCCGGTCCAGATTTTCAAAATCGTTCAAACCTCTCCGTACTTCATCTAATTTTTCCATGGACATTCCGCATCCATTATCCGTCACGGTGATCCAGAGATGTGATCTCACTTCAACCCGGATCACGATCTCACCGCCGCTCTCCTTTGCTTCAAGTCCATGCACAAAAGCATTCTCCACAAAAGGCTGGATCAAAAGCGGCATGACCTTTAACGGCTCAATGTCCCCCTCCGTTTCAATACGGTAATGGATTCTGTCATGGAAACGGTAATCCTGTATTTTCAGGTAATACTCAACCAGTTTCAGTTCTGATTTTAACGGCTGCAAGGTATTACTTACCTGGATATTTCTCCGCATGATCTTTGCAAGCATTTTTGCCAGTTCCTCGATATCCGGCTGATTATGAATTCTTGCCTGCATACGGATCGTCTCTAACGTGTTATACAGAAAATGTGGATTGATCTGGCTTGCAAGCATTTTAAATTCCACTTCTTTCTGCCTTGCATTGACCTGTTCTTTCTGCACACGTTCTTTGATCACGTTATTCATCAGTTCCTGTATGGAATCGATCATTACCTTCAGATCCCGGTAGAGATCCGAGATCTCATCCTCCCCGCCGATATCCTCCGTGATATCAAAATCTCCAGTTGCAGCCTTATGCATCTGCAGACGGAATGTATTTACCCTCGTACTGAACTGATTGGAAAATACCAGAATAATTCCAAGACCAGACACCACACAGACAAGCTGTGGCACAAGACTTCCCAACGCACTGCGGGCTGCCGATCCTGCGATCTCTTCATACGGACATACACTGACTAAGGTATAATAATCATCCGAATAGTCCGGTTTTACCCGCACCGTCGATAACAGACAGGTATCTTCCCCCTGAAAACGCACTTTGCCGGAATAAGTATCATCTTTGATCTGCTTTAACAGCAGAATCATTTCATCCGTGTCCCGTTCATATTCATTGCGGTGCAGAACCACCGTGTCATTATACACTAAATAAGTATCCTGCGTCCGTTCCTGCACAGGCAGCTCCGTCCTCTTATACTGCATGTTAATTGCAAGTACACCGACCGGCTGCATATCCTTCGTATATAAAAGTCTCGACATCCGGAGTGAATCCTTGCGTTTTAACGAATCATACGAATAAGACCAGTACGGTTTTCCATTCAGTTCGAGCGTATTCTGATACCATGGCTTCTCTGCAATCTCCTGATCTACATGTACAAAATATTCATTATTGGAAATTGTATCATTATTCAGATACAACGTGATACTTGAAATTTCATGATAATAATATTTCAGATAATCAGAAATGGTATCATAGTCTCTGTAATCTGCAAGAATCTCCGAATAGTTTTCATACTGATGAAATGCGATATGCTCAATCTTTTCATCAAAGTACATCTGTTTGGAAATGTCGGAGATGACGGACATACTCTCGCTCATTGAATCCGCGATCATATTTAACCCATCCATCTCGCTTTCCTTCGCTTTCTGGATCAACACCGATCTCGTATTCTGATAAGTATAAATATCCAACAGCAGAATCGGCAGAATTCCTCCGGCAATGTATATAAAGAGCATTCTCTCCCGCAGTCTTAAATTGCCTATGAATGTTTTTATCCGGGCAAACAGACTCATGTTTTTTACGCCTTTCGTTCATTTTTCACTCAGAGCGGTGTTTATTCCGGACGCACACGCACAACAACCGGAAACTCACTGTCTATTCCAGGTGCGGTTACATGAAGTCCTTCCCCGTCCACAGACCATTGCAGCCTGCCATCATATCCTAAAATATCCACCGACTCAATGATACCATGAAACTCCGGCACATTCTGATCACTGCTGTCTGCCAGTGAACGGATACAGAAAACACCATCTTTAGGACATTGTAACGCAATTGCGTAAATATTTCCATGATTAATCGTAAAACGGTAATCTTTGTTTGTAAATTTCAGTTCTTTCTGATCCTGAAACTGTCCTTCTGCCGCTGCCGTCGGACCTTCCATGGATTTTCGCCAGACATTTGCACCGATAACGGCCTCACTGTTTACTCTCATCCATTTTGCAAGATCTTCCAAAATAGCACGGTCACCATCCGGGATCGTTCCATCCGCCTTCGGACCGATATTTAACAGAAGATTACCATTTTTGCTGACTACATCCACGAGTGTACAAATGATCTCATTGCTGCTTTTATAATCCAATGTGTCAGTATAGCACCAGGAATTTCTTGCAACTGCCGTATCGGTCTGCCAATCATAGGGCTTTGCTTCCGCAAACCCACCGCGCTCCACTTCCACAATTCCACTGCCAAACATCATCGCATCATGTTTATAACAGATTTTAACATCTTTGCCCCATTTCACGCCGCAGTTGTAATAAAATGCAGCGAGTTTCTTTAAATATGGTTTGAACGCCTGATGCTGCACCCACCAGTCAAAATACAGCAGGGATGGTTTATAATTTAATATAATTTCCGCTGTGCGTGCTAACCAGTCATTTAAAAATTCTTCTGTCGGATACGGCTCTCCGTAGAGATCTTCTGCATCCGGTTCCGGCATGGACGGCCAGTACAGATCTCCTTTTTGCAATGGTTCTTTGATATCACTGTCAAATTCTTTTCCGTGTCCTAAGAAAAACCAATGTTCTGCACGGTGGGATGATGTGCAGAACGTAAGTCCCTGTTTCTCAATCTCCGCTTTCAGTTCACCAAGTACGTCCCGTTTCGGCCCCATCTCTGCCGAATTCCAGTGGGACAGTTCACTTTTGTACATCTGAAATCCATCATGGTGTTCTGCAACCGGAAACACATAACCGGCACCGGCTTCTTTGAATAAACGCACCCATTCTGCCGGGTCAAATTTTTCGGCGTGGAACATCGGGATGAAGTCTTTATATCCAAAGTCTTTCTGGCTGCCGTAGGTTTTTATATGGTGTTCGTATGCGGGCATTCCCTCGATGTACATGTTTCTTGGGTACCATTCGTTGGAGTTGGCGGGAACACTGTAGACGCCCCAGTGGATGAAGATGCCAAATCTTTTCTGTTTAAACCAGTCAGGGGTTTTCGCCTGCATCAGGGATGACCAGGCTGGCTGGTACGGGCCTTCTGCGATGATGCGGTCTACGGTTTCGAGAAGTTGTTGTTCTTTCTGCTGTTCCGACATAGTGTATGTCCTCTTTTCTTGCTCTAGATGGGGCGAAACTCTAATTTAGGCTGGGACTCAACTACTTCAGTTTTTTGAAGAGTTTCGCGGTTTCTTTGTGGAAAATCTCTACTTGCCTGAGATAACCTTTACCTGCTTTGAACGATCGCCACTGCTTTTGCCGGAAGTACAACTTTCTCTCCTGCCTGGTAAGTCATTCCGCCGAGCAGGTCAGTTCCGGCTTTTTTCAGCGTTACTTCCTGTGATTCGTCCGTCGGATTTAAGAGGAAGAGGAAGCTGCCGTTTTTGTTTTCGCGGAGAGTGATCTCTACTTTGTCACTGCCTTCTGCGAGTGGTTCTACGCCGGCTTCTTTCATAATGTCAGTTAAGAAAGTGCGGTAGAAGTCCTGATTGGAGCGGGTTGCGACGTAGCATGCTTTTCCGGATCCAAAGGTGTTGCAGGTCAGTACGGGCATTCCGGCATAGAAGTCATTATCATAGGTTGAGAGTGTTTCTGCGCCTTCGGTGTGCAGAAGATCACAGAGTACTTCTGCCGGGTAGGTTACATTTTTGTATGCAAAGGTATGTTTCATGCCAGCATCTCCTTCCGGGACAGCGTCGGATTCCTCCACCCAGATACCCAAAATATCGCGCAGTCTGCCCGGATATCCGCCTGTGATCACAAGGTCATGGTCTTCCACATATCCGCTGAAATAGGAGGTCAGAAAGGTGCCGCCCGCTTTGACAAAGCTGCGGATCTTTTCATCATAACCGTCTTTGCACATGTATAACATCGGTGCAATGACAACTTTATAACCGGACAGATCATCGTCCACACCAACAAAATCCATTGGGATATGAAGATTTAACAGTGCCTTATAATACTGATAAATCTCCTCATAATAATTGATACAACGGCTTGGGCCTGCGGATAATACCGTTGCCCACCAGTTATCCCAGTCAAATACAACTGCCACTTCTGCCGGAGTTCTTGCACCAAGCAGTGTATCAGAAAGTTCAGTCAGTTCTTCGCCAAGTGCTGTGATCTCACGGAACACTCTCGTATTCTCATTGCCGACATGGTCGATCACTGCACCGTGATATTTCTCACAGGCACCAATGCTTCTTCTCATCTGGAAAAACATGATCGTATCTGCGCCGTGCGCTGCCGCCTGATAGCTGTATAAGCGCATCATACCCGGTCGCTTTAAGGCACAGCAGGTATGCCAGTTACTCACACTCGGTGTCTGTTCCATCAGTGCAAACGGTTTGCCACCCTTTAATCCACGCATCAGATCATGTGCCATCGCATTGTTTTCTGTCTCTGCGCCAAAGGAAGGATAGCTGTCCCAGGAAATAAAATCCATTTCTTTTGCCCATTTCTGGTAGTCTAATGATGGATAAAATCCCATCAGATTTGTGGTAACCGGAATATCCGGCGTGTACTCTTTTACCGCATCGCGCTCTAATTTGTAGCAGTCTAAGATACTGTCCGAATTGAATCTGCGGTAATCGAGTGAAATCCCCTGGAAATTGGTACGGATGCCATCCCAGTTAAACTCCTCTGAACGCATATCCGGCAAAACAACATCATCCCAGTCATAAAAGGTATGTCCCCAGAAAGAAGTGTTCCATACACGGTTTAACTCATCCAGCGTTCCATATTTTTTATGCAGCCATACACGGAATGCTTTTTCACAGTTTTCGCAGTAACATTCCCCGCCATATTCATTGGAAATATGCCATGCAACGATATTGTCATAATCTTTGTATCGCTCTGCCAGTTTTGCGGCAAGTGCCACAGAATATTTCCGGTAAGTCGGGCTGTTCGGACAGGAATTGTGACGTGCTCCGAATTTGCGTTTCATGCCGTTATGCCCGACACGCAGGATATCCGGGTATTTTCTTGCCATCCACGCCGGATGCGCTCCTGTCGAAGTTGCAAAGCAGACTTTCAGTCCGTTTTCTTTCACATACTCCATGATCTTATCCAGTTTGGAAAAATCATAGGTAATTTCATCCGGCTGCAGTGCTGCCCAGCTGAAAACATTGAGCGTCACGACATCAATGTGCGCTAATTTAAACAGGCGCATGTCCTCTTTCCAGATCTCCTCCGGCCACTGCTCCGGGTTGTAATCTCCACCATATAAAATTTTATGTACTTTACTGCTCTCGATCATATAAACCTCCTTAAATTGACACTATCACTCGCCCTCGCGGTTCACGCGTTCAATCTGTAAGAAAACACGCTTACTCATTGCTGCAATCGTATAAATGATAAATCCTGGTCCAAACAGGATTCCAAGGAATATCATAGTTGAATTATACTGGAAAATCAAAACTTCTGCTGCGACGAGGATCACAAGGATCAGTGTTTTTCCAAAATATTTTCTTGAAATATCCATGGAATTCTGGATCGTGCGGACTACTGTATTTTCATATCTTGCCAGCAGTGGAAATGAATAGATCATCGCAATGAACACAAGAAATACCGACACCATACCGATAATCAGCAAAATGACCGGATTATTTTTCACTGCACCAAAAAGCTGAAAATCAAGATATACCGCATACCATGCAACCAGAAAAATCAGTCCCATTGGAACTCCCTGTTTAAAGTTTGCCTTGTATGCCTCAAAATATGATTTTCCAATATATCCTTCCTCATCATCCGCCAGTTTTAACGCAACCGACATAGCTGCCGTGGTCGATGCCCCGATGGTAAAAACCGGCAGGCTTCCTAAAATCCATAAAAAATTCAATTTTAAGATATCAAGCAGTCTGCTTAAAAATCGATATAATGGACTGTCAACGCTAAAAAATTTCATTTGTTTTCCTCCAATCTCAAAGTGCTTCCCATGCACTTTTCTTATCTCTCATTTTATTTCATACCTCTGATCTGCTTTCATCATACAGGATTTTACTCCAGATATCCAGTATGATGAAAACAGACCGGGGCGATCCGGACGGAATGTCCGGATCTTCTGCTCTGGTCTGTCATTCATTTGTGATACAATTATTTGATGGTCCCTTTTACTTCGTTCTCAGCTGCTTTTCTAAGTGATGCCTCATTCTCCTGGAATGCGATACACTCGTCATAGCCGTAGTCTTTTGCCTGGGAGATCATGTCTGCAACGATCTGGTCGTATTCAGCATCTGTCTTAGCATAGATTGCTTTCCAGGAATTTGTCTTGATGCACTCAGCAACCTGTGTCCATAATACAGTTAACTCATCAGATTTTGTAGACTCAGAGTATGTTGTACCAAGAGAAAGTTTGTAAGGTCTTGATCCCATGTACTCATCTGCTGTTGCAAAACCGGTCTTATCTCTCCAATCCTGCTCAATGTCAGAATTTGCATCTGTTGCAAAACTTTCCCATTTACGATAGTTGAATGTCTCACCGTTTGAATCAGGATTTAAGGAATCAATCGCCCACGTTGTATTGTTCATTTTAAAGGAACCATCATCAAATGTTCCGCTGTAACCATCAGACATCTGTGTGCTGATATCTGTCTTAGCTGCACGTCCTAAATCTGTAAACTGCGTTTTTCCATTTTCATCATAGTACCAGCAGACATCCTTTGGACCATACTCAGCTGTCATACGTCCTTCCGGAGTAGATAACCAGTTTAAGATAGCCATACACAATTCCGGATACTCTGTCTTAGCACCGATAGACCAGATACGGTTTCCACCGTAGATATTCTGACCATAGCAGATCGGAGCTGCATCTTCCGGTGGGCAAGGATACATTGCTTTGCCTTCCTGTGCATGTGAATCTGAGTTGTAGAAAGTAGAACCTAAGAAGTTGAACACATTTAAGAATGCTCCACCGTTCTGGTAATCTTCCTGCATACCGTCATATCCCTGTGTCTGGGAGTCAGGATCAAGTAGTCCTTTCTGATACAGGTTGTTATAGAATTTTAAGCATGTGAGGTAAGGTCCATTTTCCTCTAATGCTGGATGGAATACCTGCTCCTCTGGATCATACAGACCAAAACCAAATTCATCATATCCATAATAAGCAGTTGCTGTTGATTTTACGAACATTACAAGGTTTCCGTCCCAGTCGTTGAATAAGGAAACACCATAAGTTGTTTTTCCGTTATCATCGGTCGGGCAGATCTCTTTCATCTGACCTAAAACATCTACCATATCGTCTAAAGTCTTGATCTCAGGATATCCTAACTCTTTGTAAAGATCCCATCTTAAATCCCAGGTATACATGAAATCCTGACGTGCTGTCGCATCCCTTGCAACATCAAATCCGAATCCATAAACAGTACCGCCGGAAAGATTTGCATTTTTCTCTAATGCATATGGCATGTTCTGTTTGATGTATGGACCGTAATCGCTTAAGATATCATCCTCGTTCCAGTCAAAGAGCATTCCCTTGCTGACTGCCTGCTGATACTCATCAGAATCATTTCCCCAGAGAACCAGATCTCCAAGGTTTCCTGACTCCATACGTGTCTCATATACACCGTCAGAATCCGGGATGATATTTAATTTTACATTGAATTTGTCTAACATGATCTGACCAAACCATCCGATCTGCTCACCGGAATAGTTTGCTAACTGATCGAATACATCGAGAGTAACTGTCTCTTCCGGAATGATATCTGCAAGATCTTCCGCCTCATCTGCAGAAGTTCCTTCGGATACTCCGCTCTCTGTTGCATCTTCACCTGCAGCATCCCCCGCTGCATTGTTGCTGTTGTTCTTTGATGCACTTGTCTGATTGCTGCCCCCACAGGCTGCCACGGAAACTGTCATTGCAGCTGCCAGAAGCAGTGATACGATTTTCTTTGCTTTCATATAATCCTCCTTGTTTTGCGAAGCAAAATCCGAGTCCTTTGACGAGGAGAGGATTTTACTCCCTTGTTTTTGTGTTATTTTGATTCCGCGCCTCGCGGTTAACACCTCTTTAACCTTTTACGGCACCTAACATGATACCTTTTTCAAAGTAACGCTGCATGAATGGATATACGATTAAAATCGGGATTACCGTTACCATGGAAATCGTATATTTGATAACCTTTCCACTCATTGCTGATTTTAAAACAGCCTCGCTGACAGATCCGCCAGACTCCATTAATGCACTTAAGTTGGATGCCTGATTTAAGTAAATGTAAAGCCTGTGCTGTAAAGTATATAATTTCGGAGCTGATGTCATTAAGATCAGGGAATCCGTAAAGGAGTTCCAGTGACCAACTGCACCGAAAATCGCAATCGTCGCAAGGATCGGTTTACTGAGCGGCCAGATGATCTTGCGGAATACAGTAAAGAAGCTTGCTCCGTCGATCTGAGCACTCTCTTCGAGTTCCGCTGGAATTGACTCTATGTATGTTTTTACCAGAATGATGTTATACGGAGCCACAATACCAGGGATGATGTATGCCCAGAATGTATTGGTCAGACCTAACATCTGCATATTTAAGAACCATGGGATCAGACCCGCATTGAAATACATGGTAATCACAAGAAATCTGTACCAGAATTTTCTGCCCCACATTTCATCTTTGGTTACCAGATATCCGATAAATCCGGATGCTGCTACCATAAGTGCCGTACCAAGTACTGTTCTTGACAGTGATACGATCAATGCACTTGAAAGATCACTTACATTTAATAACGCTGTATAGTTATCAAAATGGATTCCTCTCGGTATGAAGTTGATTAAACCCTTGATTACCAGATCATTATCGCTGATCGTATTGATAAACAGGTAATAAAATGGAAATATACATGCTATTGTAAATAATGTAAAAAACAGGTAATTTAAAATGTTAAATACGATATCGCCCGGTTTTAAGCGATATTTGCGTTTATGTGTTTTTTCATAAAGTTTTTCGGCTTTTAAATCAGCCTTTTCCTGTGCTGTTTTTGCCATGTCTTACGCCTCCTTATACAATACTCTCGCCACGAATCAGTTTCGAAATACCGTTTGCAGCAAACAGTAACGTTACACTGACAACGGATTTTACCATACCGATTACTGTTGATAATGGAATCTGTCCCTGTCCGATACCAAGTTTGTATACATACAGGTCAAGTACCATGATAGAACTTGTATTGGTAGAGTTTTCAAATACTAAATACTGATCCATACCATTGCTTAAGATATTTGCAATCGACATTAACAGTAATACACAGAATGTCGGGATCAGGCTCGGCACGGTAATATTCCACATTCTCTGGAAACGTCCTGCACCGTCGACGGTTGCTGCTTCATAAAGCTGCTGATCAATACCGGAAATTGCTGCAATATAAATGATTGCACTCCAGCCGATACCTTTCCATAAGCCCCAGGCTAACATCTGCAGCCATACATGGCTGCCGCCCATCAGCATATTCACGCCCTCTTTCCAGATTCCGGCATTTACCATCAAACTGCTGACAAATCCGTCTGTAGAAAAGATACAAAATGCGATTGCATATACAAGAACCCAGCTGATGAAGTTCGGTACTGTTGTAAGTGTCTGTACGACGCGGCGGAACTTCATGTTTTTAATCTCGCAGAGGAAAATTGCAAATGCCATTGGAAGCCAGCTTGTCAAAATTCCAAGACCACTCATTGCAAGCGTGTTTTTCAGAACACGGATGATATCTCTTACCGTTGCAGGATTTTTAAACAACTGTGTGAACCATTTGAATCCAACAAAGTTATCCATGCTTAAGGTATCACCAACTTTGTAATCAAAGAATGCATATCTCCATCCCCATAATGGCAGATAACAGAATACACCAGCCAGTGCCAGGAATGGCATTAACATCAGGAACAGGCGGTACTTTGTTTCCATCTCATATTTAGTACCCGCCTCAACCTTAGGCTGTTTTGCCATCGCGATCAATGTTACGATCAGGATCAGTACTGCAACGATCAGGATCATATAAAAACCATTTGAAAAGATCGGCTCGATTTTCTTAGGTTTTTCTGTCTGGCTGATCTGACTGTATGCAATTGCGATACCGCCAAGTCCTGACAGCATCACTGCACTTCCGGCTGCTGTGAAGATGTTACTTAATTTTTTCATTTTCAGATTACCGAGTGATAAACATCCACCGGCTGCAACTGCTGCTGTACCAACGCAGATAATCAGAGCTGATACAGAGTCAAGCCGTAATGTTGATTTCATAACCCATCCTTTTCGGAATGCACGTCCAAACTCTGATGCCAGTGATGAGTATGAAATACCGGAAGTAAACAGTGATAAGTTTCTTCCGATCATTCCGCTGATCCTCGCTGGATTGATTCCAGGTATGAACATGAATAAGACTGCGAACAGAACTGCGATCCGAAGTACAATGTATAACTTGCCTGTAACACCGGAACCATCTGTTTTGTTGTTTTTTGAAATGCCCGTTTCTTTCATTTCTCCCTTTCCCTTCTTTTTTGGTTTTCGCCAGCATCCGGAGCTTTTCGAAAACGTTTAAGTATTGTTTTAAAAAAAATATTTCCGAACTGCTTTTGTTGTATTTATTATATAAAAGGGAAGAAAATTAAAATACCGTAAATAATTGATAAAATATACCTTGATTTTTGGTCATTCAAAATGAGACATCAAAAAATTGGGGGATTTTTGTTGAATAAATACCCCAATTTTCTGACTCAACAGAATTGCATATGTTTTAAATATAATTCCTGAAACTCTGGTGTATCTGCAAGATTGATCTCATGGGATATGGCTGCAATCTCTTGCGGCTGCATATCACTGCTTTCTTTTGAGTGTGTCAGGCATCGTGCGGCTCCCTCTAAGGCACTGTTGCCGACCGGCGTGAGTTTTCCGCGAAGTCCGATTGGCAGAAGTCCGATTCCAAGTGCTTTTTCCATGTCAAGTCCCATGCCAAACCCGCCTGCAACATATACTTTTTTTATCTGTTCATGAGAAATATTTGATTTCTGCAGTAATACTTCTAAACCCGCACAGATAGCTGCTTTTGCCATCTGCACCTGTCTGATATCCTCCTGGGTAAAATAAATTTTTCCGGGTACGACCGGAAATCCTTTTTCAAACCACGGTTCTCCCAAAATCCCCTGAGTATCAACAATATGGTGCCGCACGAGTTCATACATTACATCAATGATTCCGGTTCCGCATAACCCAATGGCCGGTTTATTTCCAATCGTCTTTGTCACCATATTATTTTTACCAAATAAAACTGCACGGCAGACAGCTCCCGGCACACCGGGCATACCGCAGGATATGTTTCCACCTTCGAATGCCGGTCCCGCGGCAACGGATGAGACAAGGAAATGATCTCCCGCAGCAAGAACCATCTCACCGTTTGTTCCAATGTCGATCAGCATCTCGCATTTGTCCGGCCGCATACCACATCCCATCATGCCCGCCGTAATATCTCCTCCAACAAAAGCTGAGATTCCCGGCATGATCTGTACTTTTGTGGTCTGATTGATTCCGATATGCCCGCATTCTCTGACATATCCGTGTTCTCTGGCATCACTACCGTCTCTGGCAACTCCACTTTCTTTGGCATCTCCACTTTCTCTGGCATCTCCACTTTCTCTGGTTTCCTCATACTCACCATTCAATTCTCCCCACGTCATATCCTCCGGCGCAAGGTTCACAGGAGTAAATGGTGCAGCGCCAAGCCCCACACAGGAATATCCCAGTAAAAGGTGAATCATTGTAGTATTTCCGGCGATCACGATTTTGCTGACATTCAGCACATTTTCGTCCTGCCCCGCAAGCAGTGTCTCTGCCAGATTCCTCACATCTTTTAAAATGCTCTCTCTCAACTTTTCTGCATCTCCGGACGCTGCTGCACGGATCCTTGAAATCACATCTGCGCCGTATGCCCGTTGATGATTAACAGAAGATGCAGTTTTTAAGCATATTCCATCGGTGAGGGAAATCAGTTCTGCAGCGAGTGTGGTTGTTCCGATATCGATTGCGATACCATAGACGGATTTTTCCGTATCCATATTTTCCGGTTTTATTTCCCCGTCAGACCCTATTTGTGCACGGTCCTCTATTTTGTTTTCACAGATAACTGTTGTCGCCTGTACATCGCTCTCCATTTTTGTGTTCCGGACAAATTCCATCTGCACCTGTATCTGATTTTCTCTGATTTCCGGAATGCATACATACAGATCATCCGTCGGAACCGTCATACAGGAAAGACGCCATCCCTCTTCCAGTTCCCGCTCCGTAAACACTTCCTTTTCCCGCTGTTTTGGCGGATCTGTTTTTCGTGTTTCTTCTATTATAATACAACATTTTCCACAGGTACCTTTCCCGCTGCAGGGCGCATCTAAATATTTTCCCTGCTCCCTTAACAGCTCCAGTATCGTCTTATTCTGTTTTTTCTGTAAAAAAATGCGTTTCATCAATCCTTACCCGCTGCCTTTCTCTCACATTTCCGTTTTTCAACAGCACCTGTGGTGCCATAGATACACGCTCCATAAACTTACTTATTGACATAAATTATACCATATTATTGTTTAACTATATCAAAACTGTTTCGACCGTATTATTTTCTTTTCATGCAGAATCACATGTTTTCCTTGTTTCAATGAAATGATAATGTTATGATATCTTGCGGAAACAATCCAGTTTTATCTGACGGTAACAAAAAATTTTAACACCAACATATTAAGATGTTGAGACCAAATAGTGCATTCCCAACATCCTAATTAAAAGAATGGAGAATACTATGAAACTGATTTCCTGGAATGTCAACGGACTGCGTGCCTGTATCCAAAAAGGCTTTCTTGATTTTTTTCATGAAACTGATGCAGATATTTTCTGTATTCAGGAATCCAAGCTGCAGGAGGGACAGATCGACCTTCCTCTGCCCGGTTATTTTTCCTACTGGAATTATGCCAAGAAAAAAGGTTACTCCGGCACAGCGATTTTCACAAAAAAAGAGCCTCTGAATGTGACTTACGGTATCGGCATCGAAGAACACGACAAAGAAGGACGTGTCATCACCTTAGAATACCCTGATTTTTACATGGTTACCTGTTATACGCCAAATTCTCAAAACGAACTGGCCAGACTGCCTTACCGCATGCAGTGGGAAGATGATTTTCGTGCTTATTTAAAAAGACTCGATGGATCCAAGCCTGTCATTCTCTGTGGGGACTTAAATGTTGCACATGAGGAGATCGATTTAAAGAATCCAAAAACCAACCGGAAGAACGCCGGATTTTCGGATGAAGAACGAGAAAAAATGACAAAGCTTCTCGATGCCGGCTTCACAGACACCTTCCGCTATTTTTACCCGGATACAGAACAGATCTATTCCTGGTGGTCCTACCGTTTTAGGGCACGGGAAAAGAATGCCGGATGGCGTATTGACTATTTTATCACTTCCAAACGGATGAATGATAAGCTGACCGGCGCAAAGATCCACACGGATGTTTTCGGATCTGACCACTGCCCGGTGGAATTAGATATTGACCTGTCATAAAGCTTTTCACGGATATTTTTGATTCAGGCCACGGTACGATGTAACTCGATATCGACTTATCAACAGCTTTCTGCAGAGGATTTGCTGTGACTGCAGTGGAGTTCCTCTTCAATAAGATATACTCCACCGCAGTGCCATCTTCGTGCCTTTTTGATCATTCTGAACAGATATCATACTGTTACAAAGTTTTTAATCTAACGCATCCACTGCTTTTTTCAGTTGCAAAAATGCCTGTTCTAACGTTTTTCTCGGACATGCAATGTTAATGCGCTCAAAACCAATACCCGTTTTCCCAAAAATTGCTCCCGCGTCTAACCAAAGTCCTGCCTGATCAATCAGTGCTTCCAACTCTTTTCTTCCCAGTCCAAGTTCTCCGAAATCCAGCCATATTAAATAGGTTCCTTCCGGCTCAATCAGTTTAATCTGTGGAAGATTTTCCCTCAGGTATTCGCGGACAAAGGAAAGATTCTGATACAGATATTCTTTTAACTGTAAAAGCCATTCCTCTCCCTCTTCATAAGCGGCCTGACATCCGACAAGTCCCATCAGATTTACCTGGCTGTATCCTGCCTGATCCACCGCACGGACAAATTTTTGACGCAGTTTTTCATCCGCAATAAAAATGTTTGACACCTGAAGACCGGCAAGATTAAAGGTTTTACTTGGTGCCGTGCAAATTACGGAAATCTGTTCAAACTCCGGTGAAACAGATGCAAAGACATGATGTTTATGCCCCGGATATACAAAATCGCTGTGAATCTCATCACTGACGACAGTCACCTGATATTTGAAACAGATCTCTCCGATTTTTCTTAATTCCCACTCTTTCCAGACACGTCCTACCGGATTATGTGGACTGCAGAGTAAAAATAAATGGATCTGATGTTCCTTTATTTTCGCCTCAAAATCTTCAAAGTCGATCTCATAATGGTCATCTTTTAATACCAGATCGCTGCTGACTAACTTTCTGTCATTTGACTCAATGACCTGACGAAACGGATAATATACCGGCTGTTGGATCAAAACTGTATCGCCTTTTTCCGTATATGCACGCACAGCGGCCGCAAGTGCAAAAACAACTCCCGGTGTTTTTACCAGCCACTCCGGTTTTACATCCCAGTCAAAATGATCATGATACCATCCCGATACTGCTGCAAAATAATCTTCTTTGCTGTCACTGTATCCATAAATTCCGTGTTCCACTACTTTCTGCAGTCTTTCGGTCACTGCAGGCGCAGTCTTAAAATCCATATCGGCAACCCATAACGGCAAGACATCTTCTTTTTTCCCACGTTCTTTCGCAAAATCGTATTTTAAACATCCGGTTCCTCTCCGCTCCACAACTTCATCAAAATTGTACTTCATGACATACTCCATTCCGGAATACCGCTCCTTTAACCATCTTTTGTATTTCTGTTATCAGTTGCCGCATCCTTTTCTCTCTTTTATCATCTAATTCATATCAAATTAGTATGATATTAGCATTTTCACTATTATATGTCAATAGTACTATAAAAAAGACTGTCCAAATGAAATATACTTTCTTCTTTGAACAGTCTTTTTATCTTTTATAAAATTTTATGAATTTCCATGTCTGATATCGCGGATCGGAATATTAACAAACAATGCCGGTACCGTTCCATTGTTCGACTCTGACTCTGTCTGCGTGATCTGAATGTCAAGGCCTTCCATATCAATATCCATGTGTTTTGAAATTACCTGGATGATCTCGTTTTTAATCTGCTCCATCATTTCCGGGGAACAGCTTGCGCGGTCAGTCACCAGCAAAAGTTTTAAACGGTCTTTTGCAACATCACCGGAACTTTTCTTCTTAAATAAGTCCATCAATCCCATGACTGTTCCTCCTAATTTTTCTTAAATAAATCTTTTAATTTTGAAAATACTCCCTGTTTTGCATCCAGATCAAGAAATGCAACTTCCTCACCGAGAATACGGTGGCAGATATTCTCATATGCCTGTCCAGCAAGGCAATTACTTCCAACCAGTGGTTCCCCCTGGTTCGTAGAGATTACGATATGTTCATCATCCGGTACTGCACCGATCAGATTGATTGCCAGAATGTCGCACACATCTTCGACATTCATCATATCACCGCGTCTAACCATGTCCATACGCAGACGGTTTACGATAAGATCAACTTTCTGGATCTGATTTGCCTGAAGCAGTCCAATGATACGGTCAGCATCACGCACTGCAGAAACCTCCGGGGTTGTGACAACAAGTGCCCTGTCTGCACCTGCGATGGCATTTTTAAAGCCCTGCTCGATTCCTGCCGGGCAGTCTAATAAAATATAGTCAAAATCCTGTCTTAAATCTTCGATCAATGCCTGCATCTGCTCCGGAGATACCGCGGATTTATCTCTGGTCTGTGCTGACGGCAAAAGACATAAATTCGGATATTTTTTGTCTTTGATCAGTGCCTGTTCCACACGGCAGTTTCCTTCTACAACATCTACAAGATTGTATACAATACGGTTCTCAAGACCCATGACAACATCCAGGTTACGAAGTCCGATATCTGTATCGATCAGCACTACTTTTTTGTTTAACTGTGCCAGACCTGTTCCAACATTTGCGGTTGTGGTCGTCTTACCAACTCCGCCCTTCCCGGACGTAATTACAATAACTTCACTCATTTTAAAATATTCCTCCTGCTGTTAAATATCGCTTAATAGTTCTTTTGTCAGCGGTTCAATACAGATTGTCCCGTCCTTTAAGTACGCAATCTGCGGAGACGTGGTCGTTTCTTTGACCTTTTTTCGTATTCTTCGTCTGCTAAAAGGTTTGTCCGGACTTTTTGCTAAAATATTTCCAATCCGAATCTGGATTGGATCCATATCGAGTGCAACAATAAATGCACTGTCATCTCCCCCAAGTCCTGCATAGATGCTTCCCTTTACCGCTCCAAGTACAACGATACTGCCGTTTGCCATGACTGCTGCGCCCGGATTGACATCACCTACCACTACGATTCCTGTTTCACTCTCAAGTGTCTGGCCAGAGCGAAGCGTTCCGCGATAAAACTGAGTCCCACCATCCACATACGGCTGCTGTACAGATGCCTGATATTCTTCGATCTGCTGTTTGACGTATGCTTCACGGTCCGGATCATGATCTACAATGCACAATATCTCGATACTTGTATTCGATGTCACCGCATCAATGATAGCCATTTCCTCATCATGCGTCAGCTTTCTTCCCTCGAAAGAGATCGCCAGTTTTGCCCCTTTAAAGAACTTCTCTGACTCTTTGAATTTCTCGACGATGGCATCCAAAAGTGCTTTAAAAGATATCTCATTGCTCAATACAAGATGTATCCCGTATTTATTACTTTTTATAACAACTGCCTGTGACATATCGTCCCTCCACTTTACTATCCGATTTAGTATAGCAGATTCTTGAAACAGGTGCAATGCGACAGGAGAAATTTGATTGAAATTTTTATATTTTTTTATATGCAATCGGCAATACAGCTTTCATTGTCTGTCGTTTTTTGAAATAACTGCCCGTTTTTTATATTTATCATATTGCCATAAAAGCGGACATGATGCACGCACCTGCCGCACCACATTCACACACGCTGTCTATTTTTCCATCGTTCAGTCCAATTCCACCGATGGCATACACAGGAATATTTACGGTTTCACATACCTGCTTTAAAAATTCCATTCCGCGTGGCGGCAGTCCTCTCTTACAGTCCGTGGCAAATATATGCCCTGCGGTCAGGTAAGATGCCCCTAGTTTTTCTGCCTCAATAGCATCCTCAACAGAATGAACCGAACAGCCTAAGATCAGCTTATTTTTATTCTTCTGATCCATTGACAGGTTCCCAGACATAAATTTTATCTGTTTTTCTTCATTTTTTGTCTTTTGCATACAAGTTCTTAACAGTGGAAGCGGCAAATGAACATACTGCCTCTCTAACCGTTTTGCGGTTTCTATATAACTGTGCAAAATACAGATCACTCCATATTCTTCACAAATTGTCAAAACCTGTCTTGCCATCTCTTCATATTCCGTCTCCGGCAGATCTTTTTCCCTTAAGATCAGAGCTGCCGGCTTTGTTTCACAGACTCTTTTGATCTGTTCTAAAAATGGCCTCTCACAAAGGCTCCGGTTTGTGACAGCAATTATTTTTTCCGGAATCGGATTTTCTTTTTTACACATAAATATAATCACTCATAACAGGCTGCAATCCTTCCTCAAGCAGTGCATCATACACCTGTTTTACTGTCCTTCCGTCAGAAATTTCAAACTGCTCGTCGCCCTGATCCTCAAGTCCTTTCGCATGGCTTCCGATACCGGTGCTGACCCCCGCAGAAATCTTTGTCGCTGCGATCTCCATCAGACTGTCTCTCACCCTTGCACACTCTCTGGTAGAAACCGTAATACTTGCATATGGCATAAACAACCGGTATGCCGTCACAACCTGCAAAAGCTGTTTTTCATGCACATCCATCGGATTGATCTTATCATTGTTGATGATCGGGCGAAGCCTCGGACAGGAAAAAGCAATCTCTGCATGTGGATATTTTCTCTGTAACAGATAAGCATGCATTCCTGTTGCAAATGCATCTTTTCTGAAATCATCAAGTCCCAGTAAAGCAGCAAAACCAACGCCTCTCATACCGCCGCGGATCGCACGTTCCTGTGCCTCCATACGATAAGGAAAAATACGTTTATGTCCTGCCAGATGAAGTGTCTCATATTTGTCTGAATTGTATGTTTCCTGAAAAACTGTTACATAATCCGCGCCGCATTCATGCAAATACGCATATTCCTCCGAATTCATCGGATAAACTTCAAGACCAATTACTTTAAAATATTTCCGCGCGATCTTACACGCTTCTCCTATATATTCCACATCTGACATTTTCCGGCTTTCGCCTGTCAGGATCAAGATCTCCTGTAGACCGGATTTTGCGATCTCCGCCATTTCCGCTTCGATTTCCTCTGCATTTAATTTTGCCCTGCGGATACGGTTATGACAGTTAAACCCGCAGTAGATACAATAATTTTCACAATAATTGGCAATATAGAGCGGCGTAAAAAAACAGACCGAATTGCCAAAATGATTTTCTTTTTCCACTTTTGCACACTGTGCCATCTCTTCGATAAACGGTTCTGCCGCCGGCGACAGCAGCGCCGCAAAATCTTCCGGTGTGCGGTTTCTTTTTGCCAAGGCACATCTTACATCTTCCGCTGTATAGCTGTCGTAATCGTATGCCTCCATTGCTTCAACCACCTGTTTTGTGATATCCGATTTTAATGCCTCCATGCCTGGCAGATATACCATATGGTCGATCCTTGCCTCTTTCTGATGTTCCTTTATTTCTTCGCTTAATATACTTTCATTGATGTGTTCCATGATTTTTTCCCCTGTGCTTATTCTGAACCCGAAATTTTTTATACTCAATTTCCATTCAAATCAGATCATAAAAATTTATTATATTTTCCGATTCCAAAATTTCCTAAAACTGATTTTTATTCTGCTCTCATATTTAACGCTCTGATCTTCTGAATTATTCAGAGAGGAATCCTGTCAGCGGCGAGGATGCGCTTGCCCCTCCCATTTTGACACGTCCACAGCCTGAGAGGTATGCCTTTCTTCCGGCTTCGATCGCTTCACGGAAAGCAGCTGCCATCGCCGGGATATCACCAGCCGTCGCGATTGCGGTATTTGCCATGACTGCAGCAGCTCCCATCTCCATGACTTCACATGCCTGTGACGGCTTTCCGATACCGGCATCCACGATGATCGGCAGGTCGATCTCATCGATCAGTATCTGGATAAAATCTTTTGTACAGACACCTCGGTTAGAACCGATCGGTGCTGCAAGCGGCATAATACATGCTGCACCGGCATTCTGCATATCACGCGCCGCATTGAGATCCGGGTACATATACGGCATCACGACAAATCCTTCTTTTGCTAATACTTCTACCGCTTTTGCTGTTTCATAATTGTCCGGAAGCAGATATTTCGAATCATGAATGACCTCAATTTTTACAAAATCACTTCCGCTGATCTGTCTTGACAATCTTGCTATACGAACTGCCTCCTCCGCATTGCGCGCCCCTGATGTATTTGGAAGCAGTGTCACATTTTTGGGGATGTAATCTAAGATATTAGCCACACCACCCTCATTTGCGCGGCGCAGCGCCATCGTCACGATCTCCGCCTTTGCCTCTTTCACTGCTGCATCGATCAGTTCTAAGGAATATTTTCCGGAACCCAATATAAATCTGGAAGAAAACTCATGCTCTCCTAATTTCCATGTATCTTTTGTTATTTCGCTCATCTTTTTTTCCTCTTTTCTGCTTTTCTCTGTTTTTTTATTTCTCTTTTGCCGGCATTTAACAACCGCCGCCCATGAAACTGACAATCTCTAAAATGTCGTCATCCTTCAAAACAACTTTTGCATAATCTTCTTTGTCTAAAATTACATAGTTGTGCTCGACTGCAATCTGCGCTAACACATAGTGATTCTGCTCTAAATAATCAAGTATCGTTGTTCCCTCCGGCAACTTTGTGTGCTTTCCGTTGATTTCCATACATCCTCCTTTAATTTTACGGAGTAAAATCCAAGTCCCTTTGGACGAGGGGAGGATTTTTCTCCTTTTAATTTTACGGTGTAATAAAAAAGCGTTCACGAAAGAATACACCCGCGGTGGTGTACCCCTTCATGAACGCTTTGTTCACTCTGTTTGTGATAATAACATGATACAGTGGTGAAGTCAAGGAAAATCCATGTTTCACTTTACCCTCCCTCTAAAAGGATGTATACTGATACAAAATTCACAGGACACATTTTCCTATGAATCCAAAAATTTCTGGCAGAAATGGAGAACCCGATGAATACAACAATAAATAAAAACCAGACATGGTGTTCCATGTGGGGAAATGCAGTTTCAATCGCAGAACACCGCCCTGAGAGCTATGCAAAAGATATCACACTCCGCTATCCGGTCTATGCGCCGTTTGATGGAACTGCTTTAAGATTTACCTTTGATAATTACTGCGGCAGTGAACCTGTTTCCATCACGAAAGCAACTGTCTCCATCGCAGACTGTGATTTTAATTGCGATGACATTACAAGAAAAATAAATCTTTCCTGTCCCATGCAGGAATCTGCAACAGCACAGATTACTTTTTCCGGAAATTCTTCCGTGACGATCGCCGCACACGAGCGCATCATAAGTGATGACATTTTCTTTCAGGTCCAGGCAGGCCAGACTCTCTGTGTCAACCTTTATTTTGCGGATTTTACCCTGATACAGTCAGCAGTTCTGATCACAGGCCCTCTCTCAAAAGGATTTTTTTCACTGGGAGATCAGACTTCTGCCGGCAGGCTTCCCCTTGATACAAGCAAAACGACAAACTGGTTTTATTTTCTGAGTAACATTGATATTTTGACATCTCCGGACAATCATGCCGTGATCTGCTATGGCGACTCCATCACCGCGCAGGCATGGCCGGACGAACTGATGCTCCGGCTGTTACGGGAAGGGAAAAAACATACTTCCGTTATACGCCGTGCTGCGAGCGGTACCAGAATTCTCCGCCAGTATGACTGCATTACCTATGATTCGTACGGTTTAAAGGGAAGTAACCGTTTTTCACATGAAATACCAACTTCCGGCGCAGACACCATCATTATCCAGCAGGGGATCAATGACATCATTCACCCGGTCGGATGCGACATCAATCCATTCCGCCCCATGAGTGATCTTCCAACTGCAGAAGAACTCATAGATGGTCTCAAATGGTACGTTGATCAGGCACATGCCCTGGGATTATCTGTTTATATCGGGACACTGCTTCCAATCGAAGGCTGGCGCACCTATGCACCTTTCCGTGAAGAGTTAAAAAATCAGGTGAATGAATGGATCCGCCTGACGGACGGTTTTGAGGGATGTATCGACTTCGACCTCGCAGTACAGGATCCTGATCATCCTGCAGCATTCAAAGCCGGCTATAACAGCGGCGATCATCTGCATCCGAGTGGTGCCGGTTACAAAGCCATGGCAGATGCTGTACCTAAATCCTTTCTCTATTAAAAGACGGTCTGCCCTGAGGACTTTTTGATCACAGGACGTAGTTTCCTATGAAGATTCGGGGGCAAAAAAAATCGCACCAAAGCGGATTTTCATCCCGTCCTGGTGCGATTTTTACAGCATTATATATGCCCGTCAGTCTCTCATTTGACCTCTTAGCTCTATGCTTCCTCTAAATGTTTTCTTACTCTCTGGATCAGCATCTCCAACGCAACTGCATTTTCCCCGCCTTCCGGGATAATGATGTCTGCACGCCGTTTGCTCGGCTCCACAAACTGCTCATGCATCGGTTTTACCGTCGTTAAATACTGATTTATGACACTGTCTAACGAACGTCCACGATCTTTTACGTCTCTTACGATTCTGCGCAGAATACGGACATCCGCATCGGTGTCTACAAACACACGGATATCCATCAGTTCACAGAGACTCGGCTCTGCAAAGATCAAAATACCCTCTAATACAATGACCGGTGCAGGTTCCACTAGGATCGTCTTATCGGAACGATTGTGGATCGTATAATCATAGACCGGCATCTGAATCGCCTTTCCTTTTTTCAGCTCCTTGATATGTTCACATAAAAGTTCTGTATCAAACGCATCCGGGTGATCATAATTTAACTTTGAGCGATCCTCATAGTTCATCTCGTCATGGCGTTTGTAATAATTATCATGGCGAAGAATACTGACTTCATCACGTCCGAAGCTGTCAACCACTTTATCTGCCAACGTCGTCTTTCCGCTTCCTGTTCCCCCTGCAATTCCAATTAAAATTGTATTTTTTGCTTCTGCCATAATACCGTATCCTTTCATATCCTGATACAGGAAAAATCCTGTTATAGAACGCAATTTCCTGCGAACGAAAAAAGCAAGCGGAACTTTTCAGGAACCACTTGCTCTCTCATCCATCCGGCATTCCGGAATCCATAAGCCAATAGTCGGACTCGAACCGACGACCTACGCATTACGAATGCGTTGCTCTACCAACTGAGCCATATCGGCAGGTCATGTTTAACATCACATTGAGTTATTATAACGGAATTTCAAAAAATTGCAACTACTTTTTTTCAATTATTAAAAATAAAATCTTTCTTATGCTATGAAAATACTGCAAAATCAGCATATCATCGATCTCCCGCAGACATGCGGGAGCATTCTGCATATATTAAGAAGGGACTCCCCCGAATGAGCAAAAAACTGATCAATCTTATGCACATTGCCAAATCCTACGGTGACAATGTCATTCTGGACGATTTGAACCTCTACATCCGTGAGAATGAATTCATCACACTGCTCGGTCCGTCCGGCTGCGGCAAGACAACAACCCTGCGCATTATCGGCGGATTTGAGACCCCTGACAAAGGCCAGGTTCTGTTTGACGGAAAGGATATTACCGCCCTCCCGCCCAATGAGCGCGATCTCAATACTGTATTCCAGAAATACGCCCTTTTTCTGCATATGTCCATCGCGGAAAATATCGCTTTCGGACTTAAGATCAGAAAAAAAAGCAAGGCATACATCAACGACAAAATCAAATACGCCTTAAAGCTCGTAAACCTGGACGGATTCGAGCACCGCTCCATCGATTCTTTGAGCGGCGGCCAGCAGCAGAGAATTGCCATCGCCCGCGCCATCGTCAATGAGCCGAAGGTTCTTCTCCTCGACGAGCCGCTCGGCGCACTGGACTTAAAGCTCCGCCAGGAAATGCAGTATGAGCTGATCCGCCTGAAAAACGAGCTCGGCATCACCTTTGTCTTCGTTACGCACGACCAGGAGGAAGCCCTCACCATGTCCGACACCATCGTCGTCATGAACCAGGGCTACATCCAGCAGATCGGCACACCGGAAATGATCTACAACGAGCCGGTCAACGCGTTCGTAGCCGATTTTATCGGGGACAGCAATATCATCGACGGTATCATGGTGAAAGACCGGGTCGTTGAGATTCTCGGCACCAGGATTCCCTGTGTGGATGAAGGATTCGGCACCAACACGCCGGTCGACGTCGTCATCCGTCCGGAGGATGTGGAGATCGTTGCACCCGGGGAAGGCTTTATGGACGGCGATATCACTTCCGTCATCTTCAAGGGCGTCCACTACGAGATCGAGATCATGGCGGGCGGCTTTGAGTGGCTGGTGGACACCACGCAGTTTTACACCGTCGGAACCCATGTCGGGATCCGCGTGATTCCATTCAACATCCAGATTATGAACAAACCGGAATCCGAGGACGAGGAGGCAGCAGAAATCGATGTCTAACTTCAAAAAACAGCTTCTGGCAGGACCTTATCTGATCTGGATGATCGGATTTATTCTTCTGCCGCTTGTATTTATTCTCTATTATGCCATCACTGCGGCGGACGGCAGCTTTACCTTTTCCAATATCGCTGCCATCGCCGATCCGGTGCATGTCAAGTCGATTCTTCTCTCTTTAAAGCTCGGCTTTCTGTGCACGCTGGTCTGCCTTGTTTTGTCCTATCCGCTCTGCATGATTTTAAGCACATTCCGCTTCCGTCACCAGAGCTTTGTCGTCTTTTTGTTCATCCTCCCGATGTGGATGAATTTTATGCTGCGCATTCTCGCGTGGAGACTTCTGCTCTCCAACAACGGTATTGTCAATGCCATTTTAGAAGCCGTCGGCACCGGCCATGTGAAGATGCTCAACACCCCGACCGCCGTTGTATTCGGCATGGTGTACGATTTTCTTCCTTTTATGATCCTGCCGATCTACAACTCCATGGTGCGGATCAACAAGGACGTCATCGAAGCCGCCAGGGATCTCGGCGCGAACAATCTGACCGTTCTCGTAAAAATCATTTTTTCGCTCACCCTCTCCGGCGTGTTAAGCGGAATCGTCATGGTCTTTGTGCCGGCACTGACCTCGTTCGTCATCTCCGACCTGCTCGGTGGGGGCAAGGTGCTCTTAATCGGAAACGTCATTGAGCAGGAATTTATGCAGGGCACCAACTGGCATCTGGGTTCCGGACTGTCCGTTGTGCTGATGCTGTTTGTCATTGCAAGTATGGCACTTATGAATGTGCTGGATAAAGACGAAGGAGGTACCGCGGTATGGTAAAGAAATAGGGACAGCGCATCTATCTTGCCGTCATCTTTTTATTTTTGTATCTGCCGATCCTCGTACTCATCGTGCTCTCTTTTAACAATTCAAAATCACGTGTCGTATGGGGCGGTTTGTCTCGACCGTCATCGGAACGCTTGCCGCGATCGGCATCAGTGCCATGAAAAAAAAGAACCGCACCATCATGCTCGGTGCCACCAATATTCCGCTGTTAAACGCGGATATCGTGACAGGTATTTCCATGATGCTGCTGTTCGTAAAATTTATGAACCTCGGTTTCGTCACCGTTTTAATTGCACATATTACGTTTGATGTTCCCTATGTGATTTTGAACGTGCTGCCGAAATTAAACCAGACAAACCGCTACACCTACGAGGCTGCCTTAGATCTCGGTGCCACTCCGATGTACGCGTTCTACAAGGTGACCTGGCCGGAGATCAAATCCGGTGTATTTTCCGGATTCCTGATGGCGGTTACCATGTCGCTCGACGATTTTTCCATCACCTTTTTACCAAAGGTGCCGGCGTCAACACCCTGTCGACGATGCTCTACACGGAGCTGCGCAAGGGGGGGTGCGCCCGGAATTGTACGCCCTGTCAACCATTTTGTTTTTGTTTGCATTTCTTCTGCTTCTTGTCATGAACCGCCGTTCGGACAGAATCGCCGGGAATCATGCCGGTATCCATTAAAGGAGGTGCCACTTACTTATGAAACGATTCCATTATGCACTGATTACCGCCGCGTTTGCCGCCCTGCTTCTCTCGGCGTGCGGCAGCGCGGATACCGATACCGCCGGCAGCTCCGGCGACAATTCCCTCGTCGTGTTAAACTACGGCAAATATCTGGATTCCTCCGCCATCAAAATGTTTGAGCAGGAAACCGGCATCAAGATCAAGCTCGAGGAATACGAGAGTCCCGAGGAGATGTACACGAAGTTTTCTGCCGGTTCCATCAGTTACGATGTCGTGTGCACCTCGGATTATATGGTGGAGCGGCTGATCCACGAGGGAAAAGTGGCGCCGATTGATTTTTCCTCCTTCTCCTACTATAAGAATCTTGATCCCGCTATTCTTGCTGCCGCCGAGGTCTTCGACCCGCAGAACCAGTATTCCATGCCGTACTTTTACGGCACGCTGGGAATCCTGTACAACACGACCATGGTGAGCGAGGAGGAGACCGATCTGCGTGACGCGCTCTCGCTTCTGGTGGAGCAGAAACCCCTCGTCTACGCTTATTATGTGGATGAGACCGCAGATGAGATGATCGCGGGGAATGCGGCGTTAGCGCTCGTCTACTCCGGCGAGGCAGCCACCGCCATGGAGTCCAACGCCGATCTCTCCTACACGGTTCCGAAGGAGGGATCCAACCTCTGGATCGATTCCTGGTTCATTCCGGCTGACAGCACACACAAGGAAAACGCCGAAAAGTTTCTGGATTTTCTGTGCCGCGAGGACGTCGCCATGCTCAATTTTGACTACGTCTGCTACGCCACGCCAAATCAGGCCGTCGTCGATGCGCTTGACGAGGACACCCGCAATGATACCACGATCTTTCCTCCTGACGATGTCTTTGCGAACTGCACGGTCTACAAACAGCTCGGCAGCGATACCACAGAGCTTTACAGCTATCTCTGGAAAACATTAAAGTCCGAATAGCATCCGACATTTTTAGTAATATTGTCCAATTGCTTTTTGACTTTCTATATGATAAATTAAATCCACATAAATGCAGCTACGCATTCATGTGGATTTTTCTTCCCCATCTGTACGATTTTACTTCCCCTCCATTCATTCGGAGGATTTTATGAATTACCACGATTTCAAGCAGCAGATCATCTCTACTCTCTCGGACCGCCTCGGCTCCGATGTCCGCATCACTGTTTCAGACATTCTCAAAAACAACGATACCCATCTTGACGGACTCACCATTCTCGCGCCCGGTCAGAACCTGGCGCCCACCATTTATCTGGATTACTACTATGGACAGTATGAGCGCGGCAGATCGTTTTCCGACATCACAGACGACATTCTGACCGCCTATCGGGAGAACCGTCCCAAATCCCCTGTTGACATCTCTTTTTTCACCGACTATGACAAGGTAAAATCCCGCGTCACAATGAAGCTGATCAACTATGAGCGCAACCGCGAACTGTTAAAGCGTGTTCCCTACTATCGCTTTTTGGATCTCGCCATCGTCTTCTTATGCCTGGTGGAATCTGATTCTTCCGGCACAGCAACGGTCCTGATCCACAATGAACATCTCACTTACTGGGGGATTACCAGAGACGACCTCTACGCCCTCGCCATGGCAAACACACCGCAGCTGCTCCGCTATGATCTGCGCAGCATGACCGAAGTTCTGCGCGAGCTGTTTGCGGATGAATTTGCGGATCCAGCGGGAAGCGATCTCATTGAGCCTTTTCCGATCTACGTTCTGTCCAACCAGCACAGGCTCAACGGCTCCTCCTGTATTCTCTATCAGCATCTGCTGCACGATTTTGCCCGGCGCATCGGCAGTGATTTTTATATTCTGCCGAGCAGCGTCCACGAAGTTCTTCTGATTCCCGCAGACAACCAGATCAGTATGTCCACGCTCTCCTCCATGGTCCGGGACGTCAATTCGTCCCAGCTGGCCAGAGAAGAGATTTTGTCGGATCACGTCTACTACTACTCCCTCGAGACGGACCAGATCACTATGTGATCCTATGGTCTGCCCACGATATCCTCATACAGCCGCGCATAAGTCTCCGCTGACTTTTTCCAGGAGAAATCCTCCCGCATCGCACGCTCCGCAATGCCGTTCCAGCATTTTCTCTGCGTGTAATACACGCGCATCGCATAGCGGAGGACGCCCAGCATTTCATGCGCATTATAATTGGCAAAGGAGAATCCTGTGCCGGTCTGCTCGTATTCATTGTACGGCATCACCGTATCTTTCAGCCCGCCCGTCTCGCGCACGATCGGCACGGTTCCATAGCGAAGACTCATCAGCTGCGACAGACCACACGGCTCAAACAGCGACGGCATTAAAAACGCATCGCAGGAGCCGTAGATGCGGTGTGCAAGCTCCTCCGAGTAGCCGATCGTCACGTGAATCTTCTGCGGATATTTTTCCGCAAAATAGCGCAGCATCTCCTCGTAGCGCGCCTCACCGGTACCCGCCACCACAAGCTGCAGACGCTCGGTGCTCATCAGTTCATCCATCACATAGGCAATCAGGTCAAATCCCTTCTGATCCGTCATCCGGGACACCATTCCAAGTAAAAATACGTCCTTATCCACCGGGAGTCCCAAAAGCTTCTGAAGCTTTAGCTTATTGAGTCCCTTCCCCTCCGTGTGATTGGTCTCGTTGTAATGGTTCGCCAGATAGGCATCTGTCTGCGGATCATATTCCCTGATATCAATGCCGTTTAAGATTCCATACAGGCTGCCTTCCCGGGCGCGCATCAGACCGTCCAATCCCTCTCCGCCCTCCGGCGTCATGATCTCTCTCGCATATGTGGGGCTCACCGTCGTGACCGCATCGGCATACACCACACCGCCCTTCAGGTAGTTGGCCTCCCCGTAGGACTCCAGCTTATCCGAAGAAAAGATCTGCTCTGGCAGACCGGTAATATCTATAACCGCCGGCAGTGAGAACCTTCCCTGAAACTTCAGATTGTGAACGGAAAAGACCGTGCGGATATTGGAATAACATCTCTGATCCCCGTAAAATGTCCGCAAGAATACCGGTACCAGTCCCGTCTGCCAGTCATGGCAGTGAATGACATCCGGCCAGAAATCCAGATACGGCAGCGCCTCTAACACCGCTTTCGAGAAGAATGCGAACTTCTCCACGTCCTCATAGATATTGTGATACGGCTTATCTCCCGCAAAGTAGAATTCATTGTCCACAAAATAGTATGTAATGCCGTTCTGTACCGTTTCAAAGATACCGACGTACTGTCTCCGCCAGCTGAGATTCACATAGAAATGGCAGACAAACCGCAGCTGTGCCTTCCACTTTTCATCCATGCATAAATACTTTGGCATGATAATGCGCACATCAAAATGCTTCTTATCGAAATACCCCGGCAGCGATCCGGTCACATCCGCCAGACCACCCGTTTTCATAAACGGCACTGCTTCCGAAGCTGCAAATAAAATCTTCATCATGTAATCACCCCCAGGCTTTTTGATCCCTCTATTTATTATAGCGCTTATTGTTTCTTCTGAAAAGTGCGAATCTTACCATGCGCCGCAGCCGCGCGGCAGGCACCATAATAGCTCTGCGCGCCGGTCTGAGCCATAGCCACACCACACTTAACATCCGGTATCCCGGATTCCCCACATCCATATAGCGTCCGTCTCTTACCATACCGGTCATTTTCCCCTTGACCTGCTCCCGCCGCACGGGTCCCTCGATGGCTGTCTGGTGATCCCCCAGCAGATACAGTCCGTCCTGCCCGATCTTATAAATCCGGTGCAGTACCAGCATTCCATTCTCCCTACGGTAGAGCACAACGTCCCCGCGCCGCAGCGCGCTCCCATCCTCTATGCCGGCAAGTACCACCTCGTCCCTCCGCGGATCTATAAACGGATACATGCTGTACCCCTGTGGATGAATCTGTATGCATGCTCCCGCCTTAAGGAGCGGCTCAATCTCATAGATCTGCTCCATTCTTCCCCTCCCGTTTCTCTTCATTCATTGTAGCATTTTTTACCTCTGAATGCTATAATAAGCATACTTATGAACCGCTAATAAAGGAGTGACACCGGTATGAAACTCAACGATCGATACATCAAGGCAACGCTCGCAGGTATTCCCTATCTGCTTCCTTACGGACAGCTCATCGCAGATCCCGCTCCTGCCACCCGGCTCAACGATTCCGGGGCACTTCTGTGGGACGGCATCTTAGAGGGCGATAGCCGCGAGGAACTGCTCGCCCTTCTCGCAGACCGTTACCATGCCACAGAGCGCGAGCGCGCGGCACTTGCGGAAGATGTCGACCAGTATCTTCATTCCCTGTGCCGTATGGGAATTCTTCTTGCGGATACACCCGAAAGCCGGGGCGATGATACGCCTCCTCTTTTCTACCGCATCGGTCCTCTGGTCTTTTCCTACCGCGGTCCCTCTCTCCTATACGACCGCTTCTTCTCCGCTTTTTCCTGCGAAGAGGAAGACTTCGACCAGGAGGTTCTTATTCTGACCGGGAAACCGGCTTCCATTCCTTACGGCGCCGTGCTTATTCACACGGAGGAACTTACCATCTGCGACAGCGGAAGTTCGTATTGTTTCTTTTTTGCAGCGCCGTGGGGCATCCGCGAAATGCATGTAAAAAAAGACGGCTCACGCGCCGTCCTTTACCGCATGCCGGATCCGGATGATATGCACCTCGAAGACCTGTTTCACGCGCTTCGCTTCGCTTTTCTCATCCTGACCCAGCAGAAGGAGCTTTATGTGCTGCACTCCGCCTCTTTTTTGTACCGCGGGCGCGCCTTTCTCGTTTCCGGCAGTTCCGGAACCGGGAAGTCCACACACTCTGCCCTGTGGCATGATCTGTACCAGACGCCCCTCTTAAACGGCGACTTAAACCTGCTCGGAATCAGAAACAGCATACCCTACGCCTATGGACTTCCATGGTGCGGCACATCGGGCATCTGCACCCCGAAAGACTATCCGCTCGGCGGCATCATCTTCTTAAAGCAGGCTGCCATAGATCAGGTGCAGTCCCTGCAGCCGGACGAAAAAGTGCTCCACATCCTGCAGCGGATGATCTCCCCCGCGTGGACAAAGGAGCTTCTCCTTCGCAATCTGCATTTTTCCGAAGCCCTCGCTCCGCTCATCTTTTCCTGCCGGCTGTACTGCACGAAAGAGCCTTCCGCTGCCAGGACCTTAAAAGCCGTCATCGATGCTCTTTAGAATTCCCGCATCATCTGACGGATCTCTTCCTCCTGCATCTGCACACACTTCTGCTCCCGGATGCGGTACACCTTCTGACAGATGGACAATACCGTCGGGCGGTGTGTTGTGACGATACAGGTGCGTGGCTCCGTGGTACTCATGATATTCCGCAGCACTCTGCGCTCTGTTGCGACGTCTAACGCCGAGGTCGCCTCATCCAGCAGAAGAATCGGTGATCGGCGAAGCAGTGCTCTGGCAATCGACAGACGCTGCGCCTGTCCCTCCGAGAATCCGCCTCCACGCTCTCCAACCATGGAATAGATCCCATCGGGAAGTTTTTCCACAAACTCCCAGGCACATGCCGCCTTTAACACTTCACAGATTTCCTCATCCGAGGCTTCCGGTCTTACATTTCTCATATTTTCCGCGATTGTTCCCGAAAACATGGTATTCCCCTGCGGCACATAGGAAAACAGCCGTCTTGCAGAGGGATCTACGGCGATCTTCTCCCCGTCCGTCTCCCCGATCAGGATCCGCTCTCCCTCCTGCGGATGCAAAAGCCCCAGTATCAGGCGGAGCATTGTCGTCTTCCCCTCCCCGGAAGGTCCCACGAGAGCGACAATCTCCTTGGGACGCGCCAAAAAGTCTGCACCGCAAAACACCTGCTTTCCATTATGATAGGCGTAACTCACCCCGGAAAAGACGATTCCGATGCCATCCGACCGATTCTGTCCGGCGAACTGCTCCACCTGATCGGCATCCGAAAAATCTTCCTTTGGCATATCGAGAATGTCCATCAGTCTTCCCGCCGATGTGGTTAAAGACACTGCCGTTGGCACCAGGGACACCAGCTGGTTTAAGGTTCCCGTGAGAGAGCCCGACAGCGATAAAAACATGGTCATGGTACCGTAGGAGATCGCACCGCTCCACACACGGTAGATTCCAAACCCGTAGCAGCTGTAGGACACCGCAAGTCCCACGATCGACAGCAGAATTGAGGTCGCCATGGACATTTTCTGAAACTCCAGCTTCATGGTGAGATACTCCCGCTGCAGACCGCGCAGACGCTCCGCGTACAGCCGGATCAGATCAAATGCCTTGATCGTCTGGATATTGGAAAACGCCTCCTGATTAAAGCCCGACATCTTTGCGCTCATCGCCGCACTCCGCTCATTATTCCCCTTCATGCGGCGAAGCAGCGTCTTCGACATCAGCATGCTGACCGGCATTCCGATCAGCGCTAATAACGCGAACATCGGATCATGGTAGAACACGACCGCAAAGGTGCTGACAAAACGCACCGTATAGATCACGAGATTCGGAATCCAGTTTAGGACACCGCTTGAAATATTGGAGGCATCCGAACTCCAGCGCGTTAAAAGATCTCCCGTGTGGTAGTTCTGGATTGACTCCAGATCCGTCAACAGCATTTTTTCAAAAATATCCGCCTTGATGGCATTGTCCACGCTGATGCTGATCTTGTTCGCAAAGTAATTGGAGATCTGGGAAATCAGGACATTTCCAACCGAGAACCCGATATAGAGGCAGAAAGTGCGCGCCAAAAGCCCCGCCTGCTGTCCCGTGACTATATCCACCATATCGCGGGAAATGAGACTTGAAATGAGCGATACCAGCGTTCCCGCAAGTCCCAGAACCGTATAAAATATCATCTGCTTCCAATAAATTCTCGCATATTCGTAGATCCATAGCGTCTGTCTCCACATATCACGGAGCATTCCCTCTTTGATCCGCTCTCTGTAATGTCTGAACTTCTCAAGCATTGTAATTTTCCTATTCTTTCATAAAAATGAATTCTGTCTGCAGGATTCTCCGCCTGCGGCGGGTCGCTCTTGCGACATCTTTCGTCTCCGCCGCAGTGCGATCCCTGGAGAGTTTTTTATGTAATAGGAAAGAAGTTTCCTATTACATAAAAAAGAGCTTCACAGGAGGAACCGATTCCTCCCGCGAAGCTTTTGACTTCTCACATCCGCCCGGTCGCCTGCCGGCTTCTTAATCTGTAATGTTCACGCTTGTCACCGCAAGCCCCGCATCTGCCTGCACAACCAGATCCCCTAGTCCGATATTGTCGGTCGGATTCTGATGATAGTTATAATTGATCACAAGTGTATTCGTTCCGCTGCCGGATACCAGTGATCCGCCGGAACTGGTGTAGGTTACCGGAAGACTGAACGAAATGGTCAGTGTCTGCGCCTCTTTCGTATGATCGGCACTGTGCTGACCGTTTACCTGGATACGGTACTCCCCGCTTCCGGACTGCGGTGTCTGATGAATGTACGCGCTCGCCGTATAGCATCCGCTTGCAAGATAGACCCCTTCCGCAAGCTCTTCTGTTCTAAGAATCACAGGACTCTCATAATTCGTCATAGCATTTCCCCCCGTTTTAAAGATTGTTACATGTTCCAGTCTGTGACCGCATCATCCGGACCATAGCCCTTCTTCTCCCATGACGGCTTACGGTTACCATTATCCACATCGTAACTTCCCGCATACCCGGAATCCACATAATGGCTCAACAGACCGCAGCCGGAAGCAGTATTCGCCGGGCATCCAAGACATCCGAACTGCTGCTTGTATCCGCGTGTGGTGCCATTCCAGTCGGAATAATCCGGCGCCTGCCACACACCGTTCATGTAGACACTGTCACACTTAATGCCTCCGCTCGCAAGATAAACCCCCTCTGCAAGTTCCTCCGTCCGTATCATCACCGGACGCTCATAATTCTTCATAAAACCAGCCACCTTCTAACACTTTTTTGCGGCACTTCTGCCGCTGACTCATACACATATTTTAAGTATAAAATTCTGTGTTTGCGCTGTCAAGCATGAATTTTCTGCCAGAACGGCATGCCGGCATTTTCTCTACCAAACCATGGTATCCGGGGTCAGTCCCTTCTGTTCCCAGACAGGCTGATAAACATTTCCGGCGACTTTTGCATCACCCTTTTGCAGCTTGCAGCCGTCACCGTCATCCACCGCACAGCCCTCGCAGCCTTTTCTGTCATAGGCACGCATCTGCACATTGCTGTTGCTGTAATCCGGCTTTTTCCAGGCTCCCTTCATGTACCGGCTGTCACATTCACCTGCCGTCGGATCTTCCCCGGTCTGTCCGCCGCTTGCCAGATAGACGCCCTCCGAACATTCCGTCATCAAAATCACTTCCGGTTTTTCATAGTTCTGCATAAGAAACCACCTTCCACAATCCTACCACATACAGGATTCTTTTTCTTTTCATTATAGTGGTTTCTGCGGCGTGATTCCTCATACAAACTTGTGATTTCTTGTACGATTTTGCACTTGTAAGCCTTTGTACTTGCATCGTTGTTCACCTATCGCACTGCCACCTCACCGAGGCAGTATCCGTTTTCTGTGGCATCCGCTTCGTTTGCAAGTAAAATCTGTTCCCCGCTGTCTGCATCGCTAAGATTGATATATACCCGGTAAGTCCCGCTCTCCCAGCCGCGGATCGGAATGGTTCCGGTGAGCGCCAGTTCCCTGTCATCCTCATTTCCACCGGAAAGCTTAAGTAGTTCCTCTTCCCATTCATCCGTATAGCAGACTGCCCCCGCCTCATCTGTAACGCTCACACAGACTTTTGTCTGCCGGTAAAACGGTGCAAACCCGCTGTTTTTTAAAGCAGCATTTACCTCCACCGTATCCGCCCAGAACGAATGGCTCAAAGCGGCACCGGCAATCCACAGACGGTACCCCAGATGCCGTTCCACATAAGACCAGCCGTCCATTCCGTCGTAGCAGTCATCTGTATTCACGACCGTTCCTGCCCACTTATCCAGGACATTCCTGTCATAGTCCTCGTTTAAGTAACTCACATGCATGGTTTTTAAATCCGCGATCGCATTTTCAAGATCATTGTACGGGTTATCGACAATCACTTCCCCGCCGGACGGCACACTGCTACACAATACATCCTGAAATGCCAGTTCTTCCTCCCGCGTCCACGCCGAAAAATCCCCGGCGTCCTGTCTGGTATTATCGCTGTAAGTTCCGTAATCGCTCACGCTTCCCAGCATGCCGTCATTAAAAAGTCCAAGCCTTTTGGCTAGCGGGTTCTCTGTCCAGCCGTCCGGTGCCGCCTCCCCCGTGATTTTTCTCCACTGCGCCGGCGTCCGCACGGAGAGAAACGTGGACGCATCGCTCACATCGGCAAGGCGTGCCGCCAGTTCTCTCATGGAATCCGGGTCCGTGTATTTTGTTCCGTTCATCTCCCCCCAGTTGCCGATAAAGAGTCCCTGAAGCGTATAGATACAGCTGTGATACTCCCGAATCACATCTCCCACCTGCTCCATATGCTGCAATATAATGTCAAGATTCTCCGGTTCATACTGCTCGTTCTCCCCGTTCCAGTCATAGAGGAAACGGACGATCCATTTCTTGTCGCTGTCCGCCATGGCTGCAAACAACTGCCGGACATTGGACAGCCCCTCCTCCGATATGGCACCCGTCCGGTATTCCCGCAGATTGATCTGCATCATTCCAAGCCGCGTCGCGTCATCTTCCCTCGTCCTGTCTCTTAAATCTGTGGCATAGTCGACCGGTTCATCCGTAATGCGGTAGCCGTAAATGTAATAAAATCCGCGGTCCGGATTGGAAAGCCTCCTGGATGACTCTGCAAACGCCGCCGGCGTACATGTCACCTTCCAGTGAAACAGACTGCCCATTTGAGCTGCTGCTATAAGACACAAAACAACCGCTGCGCCAAGCGCCAAAATCCTTTTCCAACGTCCACTCATGATTCCTCCAGCTGATATAACCGATAGGTGTTCTGCCGTATGATATAGCAGCAGAAATTCTCATCTTCATAATATACCTTCATCTCCTGCGGATAGGATGCTTCAAACTTCCTGCACCATTCGTACGCTTTGGATTCCAGTATCGTGCGGCTGTCCAGATTGGAATAGGTCTGCGAGAGTTTTGAGAACGTCATCATCTCCTTCTCTGCCTGCTCCCGCGAGATCTCCGAGGCATTGATGCTGTTCCCCTCGCTGAAATAGGTCGTATAGTAAGAAGTGTATTTTTCCTCTGCCAGCCAGTCCGGTCCGGTAAAGAAGTGGTTCTGCGCGTATTGGATCGGCCGCTTCTCCACATACACAAAAATGTATTCCGTCGGCAGGGTATAGCCACTTCCGTTCACCCGGTTCAGGAAAGTCAAAAGCTCCTCATGCCGCCCCTGTTCGATCACCTGGTAAAGTTCGTCCGTGGTAGACACAATCGTATAGCTGTTCTCCGGGAATTTATCCGTGATGTCCTGTGTCACCATCACCGCCGCATTGTATCTGGTCAGTTCATAGTAGAGGTATCCGTGAAAAATGCCAAGCTGTCTCGTCCCCACATAGATCACCGCCACTCCCGCGGCAAGCGCAAGCGGCAGCACACGTCTGCCGGGCGTAAGGGCGATTGCCCCGGCAGCCAGATCCACCGGAATGACCACGACCGCCAGAATGAAAAGCTGTTCCGTAGAGCATAGCCTGGAGCCTGCAATAAGCTCCGGCAGCCCGAGGAACGGCGCCGCATAGACAATCATAAGCAATACCGATATTCCGACCAGCACCGGATATCCGTCAAACAGCTGCCGGATCTTTTTGCTGTCACTTCCCTTTTTTAGCAGGCCGGTGATAATCCCCGCCGCCATCCGGTACACCGCCCAGAGGATCAGTGCCAGACCGCTAAAAACCACAATCCATTCCGCCCGGTTCTCACGGTACAGCTGCACATACCCGTATTTCCAGACCAGTTGTGCCTTGCCGGCGAACGATGCCGCCATCCGTTCTGCCATCGCAAGCATATGATTACCGGCGGATTGTTTCGGAGCACTATTTTGTCCCGCATCCGCACTCCCGCCATCCGGTGTCTGCCCGTTCCCCCCGTGGGATTGTTCCGTCGGCTGCACCGCTGCTTCTGTCGTCTCCCCGCTCTCTGTCATCCTCTCACCGGACCATGTCTGCTCCTTCGATGTCTGCTCACTCGATGTCTGCGCCTGTTCTAAGATCTGTTCCGCCTGGCTGGTACGCCCCTCCGCGGTATCCGTACCGTTTATGACATTGACCGCCCATCCGATCGATCCCTGGAACGGTACACCCTTCGCATACGCAATTCCCATCGGCAGCACCGCTATCAGCACACCGAGGCAGACCGCCTTTACGAGAGATACAAACCTTCTCTTTTGAAAAAGAGCGGGAAGCCTGCACGCGGCAATCACCACGCAGAGGAAAAACGCCATCATCGTGACATAAAAATGAATGGCAAGGGAAGCCGCCAGTGACAGCAGAAACAGCAGCAGATTCTCATCCGTCAAAAACTTTCTGATCCGCTCTCTCCGGCTGCCGGATCTGTCGCTAAAGTCCGTCTTAAGGCAGCGAAGCAGAAACAGTGCGCACAGGAATTGTGTATACAGTCCGAACTCCTGCGGCAGCGTCCACTGCAGACGGGACATGGAAAAGATCTCGTCAATGCACAAAAGATCCACGGTCAGGAACAACGCCAGTGCAAGCACCGCGGTTCCATCCCATGCAAATAATTCCTTCAGCAGCAGATACGCGCTGACCAGAAAAACCGCGACGTGGATTCCCGCCAGAAACAGCTGGCTGCTATAAATCTTTACCCCGAACAGCACGCGCATGGCGTAGATAAAGCAGTGCATGGCTTCCGGGTAGATTCCCTCATAAAAAGGCGTACCATTTAACAGCCCGTAGATCCACGAGTGGTGGCGGTACATATCGCCAAACCCGTAGGAGTAATCATGGAATGCCCCGTAGGAAAAATACACCATGCCAAAGCACACAACCACCCCCAGCATCAGATAGACGCAGCGCCGTCCCCGTATGCTCCGCCTGAATTGTGCATGTGCATGCCCGATCCCGTTTTTTACCCTGTTGTGCAGGCGAAGCAGCAAAAGCCGGATGCCGTAGGTTCCCAGAAACAGGCGGGAGATCTTTTTGATCTGCTCCCGCCGCACGGGGTGCCATCTCAGCAAGCCAAGCAGCAATGTGCCGTAAAACAGCACGGCAATCAGCCATCCGTACAGTATATGAAACACGCCCAGACTTAGTACCACCGTATTGAGCAGCACAACCGGAACCGTCACACAGAAAGCAAACCGCACCGTACGGCTCCTGCCTCTTAAATAATCCCGGAATACCACAGACGGCCACACAAACAGAATCATCACATAGGCAAAAAATACCCTGACATATTCCAGTGCCCAGTACCATGTATCCATTTTGCTCTCCTCCTTTCCCGTCGAACATCCTATTTTCTAGCGGAACAGCTTCATCTCCTCCACAAGCTTTCCGCGCGCTCTCGCCTTCTTTAACACCGCGTACCCCGATACCCGGCGCATCTTAACGTTGCGGTATGCAAAACCGCAGAACATCATCACCCACAACACCGGATGCAGAATGCGGTAGCGCCCTGCCCCTGGATAGGTGAGCAGCATCTGATGATGAAATTCCCGGCAATAATCCCGCCAGCCGGTTCCCCGCAGCGCCACCATACGGTCGGCACTTGACTTGCCGAACTCCTCCGCTTCCAGAATCTCTGTCAGGAATGCTTCCAGATTTGCAGCTTCCGCCTCCCAGTCAAATCTGCAAAGCAGCAGGGGCACTTTTTCCCCGGAAAGTCCCAGATATTTTACACAGACCGCCGTCACCAGCCGCGCAAATCCCATCACGCGGCATTCCTCTGCCATGGAGAAAAAACGCTCCTCTACCCCGCTGCCGTATCCCTTTTCCCAGAATACGACCCAGTCGCAAAGCAGCTTTAACCCGAATCCGGCACGCAGGAAATGCTGCAGCATATGAAGCAGCAGGTAAAACGCATGATATGCCGGCTGCAGCACCGGAAACTCTACGCCCATCACCGCCGTCCTCTCACAGTGCGCCAGAAATTCCGCCTGATGTGCGGCGAGCCACTCGTTGACGCTTTTGGAGTCGAACGGCTCTGCCAGCGCAACGTGAATTTCTATTCCGATCTGCTCTGTGCCAACGCAGACGATATGATGGTGTGCATGCTGCTCTGAGGCTTTCCGGAATCCATGCTCATGCAGCACCTCATACGCCTTTTCTCCCGCTTTCTGATCCGCAACGAGCAGATCAATATCCCCGGACTTGCGAAGTTCCGGCACCGGATAGAGTCCCGCCGTGCCGCTCCCCTTTAAAAGAACCGTCTCGATTCCATGTTCCTGCAAAAGTCCTGTCACATATTTCCCGAGGAACAGCAGGCGGTAGCTCTGCCGCACCGTCTCTGCGCTTCTCTTCTCAAGGCGCTTCCGGGTCTCATCCTCCTCGGGCAGCTTGGGTGCCAGCACGTCGTACAGCAGCGGCAGCACGCGATGCCGGTCTGCCAGTTCAAGAATGGCTCCGTATTTTTCAGCCGGCGGGAGCATTTCCGCCGGTCTGCCATGCAGCGCCGCATCCAGCAGCCTGCACAAATCCCATTGTTCTTCTTCCATCTGCTGTCTCATCACATTCCTCCCCGATGCAGCCTGACCCACTCGATGCGCCGCAGGCGCTCCAACACCCGTTTCCATTCTTTCGTCCTGCCGTATGCCATAAAAAACAACAGATTGGGCAGCACCACACAGAGCGGCAGCCGGATGAGAAGAACGGTAAGCGGACTTCCCTCTGCCAGTCCGCAGACCAGGTCTGTCACAATCCATACCGCTCCCACACAGACCGCATACAAAAGGTAGCGCAGATAAAACCGGTGCACCGGCAGATGCAGTCTTCTCCGGTACAGGACAAACGGCTCCACCCACACCGACGTGAGAATCGTTGACAAAAACGTTCCGATAAATACGCCGAGCGTCTGATACTGTCTTACCAGAAGAATCGACAGCACCAGATTGAGCGCCGCCTCCGCCAGCGCCTTGTAGCGATCGAACCAGAACAATCCCATGGAATCCCGAAAGGTCAGCACCGCTTTCCTGGTTCCGTTGATAAAAAAGTTGAGGCATAAGATCATGACAACGGAGCGTTCAAACAGATACTGTCTGCCAAAAGCCAGCTCCACAAACGGATTGAGCAATTCGTACAGGCAGATCGCCGCAAACCCGTAAAGCCACTGCCCGATAAAAAAGGCCGTCTCAAAAATCTCGCGGATTTTGCCCTGGTCCTCCGTTGCTCCCAGATTGCCCACACTCGCTGTAATTCCCGCAAAGACCTGGTCCAACACCTGGCGGACGGAACCGATCAGAAGATAATAATTGGAATATATTCCGACACTGACCACGCCGACAAACGCGGAGATCAGTAAATTATCGGTATTATTTACAACGACCGTCCCAAGCTTGTGCATCATCATGGCTCGGATATTCTGAAACAGTCCCGTCCGCTCCTCTGCGGGAAGACGTTCCTTCTCTTTTTCCTTTAAATACGGGAAAAGCTTTTCCGCCTTTCGCGAGATACACACATTTGACAGAACCGTGCACATCAGATACATCAGCAAAAACAGAATAAAGTTTCCCGTAGTAAGCAGCACAACAATCTGCAGCAGATCCTGCAGCACCAGAAAGCCGGTCTGATAGATGAGCACCACATAATTCATCTGATGCGCCTCAATCAGCGTTCTCTGGTACACCAGCAGATACGACAGCACGGAGTTGGCGAGATAGAGAAGGTAAATAAACGTCAGATGCTCCACCTCGGGTCTGTTTTTCATGAGCACGTCCATAAACGGAATCAGCGCCAGTCCCAGCACGCCCACACACACCGCGGTTCCACGGTAAAATGTCTGGTAAAGCTTCATCAGCTGCTGCTGCTTTTTGATGTTGCCCTCCGCGATCGGCCGGTACAAGGCGTAAGTGATTGCCGTGCCTGCGCCAAGCTCGGTCAACGAAAGCACGTTTAAAATATCGGTGAACAGACCGTTGATTCCGACATAGTTTTCACTCAGCGTATGCGTAAAAATCACACGCGTCACAAATCCCATCAGAATCGCCGTCATTCTGGAGATGACCGCCACGGTTGTATTCATTGCCGAATATTCTGTTCTGCTCTTTGTTTCCATGGCGTCTCCTCTCTGTCTTAGTGCTTTTCCCCTGCTCCGTCCGTTTCAAAGGAACTCTTTTTCGGAAAAGCTTTTAAAAATGCTTCGTTTAATTCCCTCTTGACCCTGTCATACGCCTCCACCTTCTGGGAATCATTGATGCAGACAGCCGGGCTTTTTTTCTTCTCAATCACATGAAGCAGCGATGTATTCTGATCCGAGAGATCATAATACCTGCAGAACCGGCAGGCATTGACAGGATAAAAATTACCCTCCAGCTTCTGCCATTCTCTGAGCAGATACTGACTCACATCCTCCCTGCTGCGGAATCTGTGGCTGCACACCTCCGACAAAAGCGCTCCCTCCCGCTGCCAGAGCGCCTCGTAGGTGTTCTTTAGAAGCGGCGACGGACCGTGCACCGTATAAAATCCGGTAAACCGCGGGAACATGCGCTCGAGCAGGTTATACCCGAAATATAAGAGCGGATACCCCGGATGCCAGTAGGCTCCCGGCTGCTGCTTCATGTTTTCCCGCTTGTCAAAATACCTCGCAAGCACCATCGCATTGTTCAGATAAATATACGGCATGACGGCATCCTCCCGGTTTGCCACGACCGGCTGCAAGGCAAGCATGTCAAGCGGCTTTCCGTCCCGGAAAAACTGTCCGGGGCTTACCTGCTGCAGCAGAAACATATCGTCGTTAAAATAGACAAACTGTTCCGACAATCCGGGGATGCGGTGAAAATTGAGCTCGATTGTGTGGGAATTAAACGTCGGCAGAAATTCTCCCGGAATATAATCCTCGTGGCGCACAATCTCAAGCTTCGGATGATTCCCATTCAGCCACTTCGGCACATGTCCCCATGTGACAAAATAGATCTTGTGCACCCACGGGGCATTCTGTTCCACACTGCGGAACCAGAACCGCAGGCAGTCCCAATCACGGTAGCGCACATCCCTGGTATCGCAGGCAACGCCGGACTTCTCTCTCTCTCCGGTCTCTTCTACCGCTGTTTTCTCCCCCATCTTCCCATATCGATCCCGCTCTCTCTGCCATGCCGGATCCCCGCCGTCAACCCAGGCAATCACAAAATCAATCTGTGTTTCCTTTTTCTCTTCCATGCAATCCTCCCTGCACCATCCATCTGCCGATCAAGAGCCGGCTTCCCGCGCCTTCATTCGCAAACGGCAGCGGTTTTCCGTCTTTCTTCCGCACCATGGAAAGGTAGAGTTTCTCCTCTTTTCCTTCCCCGTCGTCTTCTCCCGCCGCAATTTCAACCTTTGCCACGTCCGTCTGACCGCCCTTTAATCCGCAGATCTCATAAGGAACCTTCTGCACCTTCTGCTCTTTGCCTTCATCACACTCCCGGATCAGAAGCAGATCCGTTTTCTGGCATACGGCGGAAAATCCTTCATTTTTCAGTGTCACCCAAAGGCTTCCCTTTCTCCACTCTGCACAAAGCACACAGATCCGGTAACCAAGGCGGCTGCCGATCTCCTCATACAGCGATTTTCCGGACGGGAGACGGCATGCCTTCCACTCTGCCATCCGCGCCGGGTCATAGATGCTGTTTAAATAGGTCACCTGCATCTTTTGAAGTTCCTCTAAGACCGTCTCTGCAGACAACTTTATTCCCGCCAGCGCCTCCCCTCCGCACAGAATATTTTCATCCTGTCCGCTCAGATAAGCCTGCTCATCTGCCGCACACCACGGTTCTTCCCAGTCTGCCGCCTCCCGCGGCACATCCCCGAACGTCCCCATATGGTCGGCTCCGGCAAACATGGCATCATCGTATAGTCCCAGTCCGCGCACCGGCCTATTTCCCGCCAGCATGCGCAGATGCACCGGCTTTCGCACCGAGAGTGTCAGCGCATGGTGCGTCGCCTCCTGCCAGGTCTGCGCCAACAGGCAGATCTGATCCGGGCGCAGAAACCGGGAGGTATGCATCTCTCCCCAGCTTCCCACAAACACGCCCTGCACGGTCAGAATGGCATCCGCATACCGTTCCGCAAGACTACCGAGCGCCTGCATGTGTCTCTGCACCACAAAAATGCGCTGCGGCTCGCGCTCCATCCCCTTTCCCTCCGTATCGTAACAGACGCGCAGGATCATCTCTTTTTTCCGCTCTTGAAAGGCACGAAAAATCTGCTCCGCAAAGTCCAGTGCAAGAGTGTCCAGTTCACGCGAGGCGTAATCGCGGATGTCCAGCCGGACCAGAGCAAGTGTCTCCCCGGGATAATCCGGCAGCCAGTCTAAGGATACTTCCTCCGGTCTCCCCAGCCGGAACGTGTAGATGTGATACCACCCACGCCCCGGAGCAATATAGGGCTTCTGCTGTCTTTTTAAATTTTCTGCGTGAAAAGAACGCTTACTCCTTTTTGTCCATGAAAACATCCCGCTCTCCTGCCCCCGCATCAATTCCAAGCACCTTGATCCGAAATACCACGCCGATGATGGAGAAGACCATGCGGAACATATAGACCACCGGTTTGAGTCCGGAGTGCATGCTGGTGCCACAGCTTCTCGCATGCATGACAGCAGGGATCTCATCTATGCGGAATCCGAGCAGCTGCATCTGAATGATCATATTGGCATCCGGATACTTGTCGTCAAAGTGCTTATACTTCGAGTAATATAAAAATGCCCTGCGGTTAAGTCCCTGCAGACCGGTCGTCGGATCGGCAATCTTTCGTCCGGTACTGATCTTTATCATCCAGCGGAAGAATCCGTATGCCAGTTTCTTCGTAGCGGAGACCGGATACTCTGCACTTCCCTCCATAAAACGCGAACAGAGCACGATATCCGGGCAGCGTCCGTCCGCATCCTGCTGTTTTAGTCTCTGATAGATCACCGGTATGTTGCACACATCATGCTGTCCGTCCGCATCCATCTGGATCACATAGGAATATTTGCGGCGGATCGCGTATTTATATCCAAGCTGCAGGGCGCTCCCGTACCCCAGATTAAAGACATGTGATACCAGCGTATGTCCGTGTGCCTTTACGACCCAGTTCGTAGAGTCCGAGGACGCGTCATTCATGACCAGAATATCCGCAATCTCCGCGATCTCCGGGCGTTCCAGCTCCTCCAGCACCCGCTCTATATTTTTCTCCTCATTGTATGCCGGAATGATAATCAGCAGTTCTTTCTGTTTCTTCTCTACCATCGTATCTTCCTTATTCTTTCTCGGAAAGCAGCTGCTCCAACAGCCGTTCCTCGTTCTCGTAATTTACAGGACGCTTTAACGCCGCCTGCGCGTACGCCCTGCGCCGGTCCGGATTCCGGATCAGGAAGCCCACAGCTTCCTTTACCGCCGCAGCGTCAAGCGCGCACAAAATCCCGTCCTCCCCGTCTGTAATCTGCTCTCTGTTACATTCGGAAGCAACGATTGCACAGCCAAGCGTCTGCGCCTCCTGTATCGCAATGCTTTTCCCCTCATATCCGGTCGCATGCACATAGATATCCGTCTGCCGGTAGTACGGATAGGGATTTGTAACCGCTCCAAGCAGCAGGAAATCCTCCTTTAATCCGCACGACGCAATGTACTGCTCTAATTCCCTGCGGCTGCTTCCCTCGCCCAGCACATACCACCGGACCGGGTATCCCTCCGCCTTTAACTGCCGCATCGCTTCGATCGCAACCGGATATGCCTTCTGCGGGGTGAGTCTTCCCACTGTAAGCAGGCGGATTCCGTCGAAATCATCCGTAAATCCTCCCGGCTGCACGGACATCTTCCGGATTTTTTCACAGTCGATCCGATTGTGATAGATCCTGGTGCGTGCACTGCACTCCGGATACACGGCGAGAAACGCCCGTTTTACCTGTTCCCCGATCGGAAATACGGCATCATATTGCAGGTAGCAGTCGCGGTCCAGTTCCCTGCTGTATCCCGCCTTCTGATAGTCGATATGAATATACGCCGCCTTTTTTTTCGCCCTGACGTGGTCTGCCACATAGTATGCAGAACCACCCTCCAGGAATGCAACCGCAAGATCATATTCCTCCGGGAAGCGTCTGGCGCCATCCGAGATTGCCCGCCACAGCAGTTTGTCCGGCATCAGCCGTCCCTCTTTGCGCATCGCCCGCGCAGCCCTCCAGTGATAGCGCCACAGCCGGATCAGGTTGGCTCTGTGAAGCAGACATTTTACAACGGTCATGCCCATATAGATTCTTCCCTTTGGTTCGAGCACCGAGACCGGGGCATACCTTGGATTGACAAGCCGCACCCCCTCTGGTATCTGCTGCACCAGTTCTCCCTGGTTCATCAGGACAAAGAGCGAGAGCTCATATCTGGGCTGCCCGTCTTCCCCCCTCTCGGCAGCAAGCTGCGCAAGCAGTTCCAACAGTGCCGTCTCCGCTCCGGCGCGGCTTAATGTATTAATCACGAACAATATCTTTTTTTTCATCTGTCAAAATCCCCAGCCTGTGCAATATTCTCTCATTTTCCTGATTGAGCAGGGAAACCTGCATGGCAAGCTCCTGATTTTTCATGGAAAGAACCGACACCACCTTGCTTAACTTAAACAGCAGGATCAAAAGCAGCAGGCAGACTGCCAGAAGAAGCACCACCAGGTATTCCTCCTCCCTTGCCCCCGGCACGGAGACCACGCCCGTTAAAATCAGCGCCACCGAGACAAATGCCCACAGAAGTCCAATCGTATCGGTCAGTTTTTGTCTCACATACGCATTGATGTCCCCCAAAAGGAACAACACTCCCGCTGCCGTCAGAAAAATCCGCAGAATTAAAATCACATTCATATACTAACGCTCCTTCTGTTTCTTTGTATATACCATACTCTCCGGCATCCGCTCTCTCTTCACCGTAAACAGCTGTCCGCCGCAGAAGATATGTTCATCCATATGGCGCTCCATGAACCTGAGTCTGAAATAGGCAATGGTAAAGCCGGTAAAGCTGCCCGCCACCAGCCCCATGCCGTACCAAAGATCACTCCCGCCGGCAGAAAGCATGCTTCCCGCCCACGTCACCAGGCAAAAGCCGAGGGTTGCCAAAAGCGCCCCTGTCAGATCGTTAAAGTAGTACAGGAAAATAATTTCTGCATACAGAATAAATAATATAAAATATCCGGCGGCAAGACAAGGATAGATCTGCATCACTCTTCCCGAGAACCCGTACTGCGGAAGCCCCACCACGCAGAGCAGATACACTGCCGTCGAGATGATAAACTGTATGCGCACCAGATTCATAAGCTCCGCAGAAAGCTGCCGGAACATTCTGTCTTTTGTATTTTTGATATCTTCCCATCTTCCTCCGATAACCGCTTCCGAATACGCCTTGTAACGTGTGTGGAAATGCATCTCTACCCGCGTGATAAAAATGATGGTCGACGACAGATTCGTAAACATCGCCAGACAGGTTGCCAGATCATACGTCGGGGCAAAGACAAACGTATCTGCCACGCGCATCTGTAAATCTGTATTCCAGAACACAAAATTATGAATATACAGACCGAGGGTATACAAAAAATTGATCACCACCAGCTTCCAGTACCTGCCAAAATACGAAAAAACTCTTCTGTACCGGTTGCTGTTCCTCTTAAAATACCGCTTCACCGTGGCGTATTCCAACACCGCCGTAAGAAAGAATCCGATCGTGAGGGAAAGCAGCATACTGTAGACAATCTCCCTACCGCATACTTTTACAAAAAAGAGGGCGCAGGCGAGTGCCGCCGCCATTCCGGTCAAAAAGTACAGCGATATCTTCTGATAATCCTTACAGATGGAGAGGTAAAGCATCGAATAAAACACGAGAACCAGTGCGATATAACCGCAAAATCCGGTAAACACAAAAATCAGATTGACATGTCCCACAAGATGTTCCCATGCGCAAAACGGAATTCCGAGAAGACTTGCCAGCAGAATGTTTAAAAGCAGCCCCACATCGTAGCAGGGCAGAATATCCTCATAGCGCTCCTCATAGATGACATCCGACATATAGCGGGACAACACCGCATTAAAAGGCGCCGCCGTCAGAAGCGAAAAGATAAAGATGTAAAGCAGCGTTCCGGAAAACAGTCCTCTTCTCGCATATCCCACATTCTCATATCCCAGGAGCTGACTCATGAGCATGATCGTTCCGATCACGACAAACATCGGTGCGACCGTCACGACCGCACTGTAGCCGAATCCGGTCAGATATGCAAGAATCGTTTTTTTCTCATATATTTTCTGAAGCTTGATTCCTATTCCTGCCACAGTCTCTCTCCCTTCTACCAGTCTATGTTCTCAAACGTTTCATAAATCTTCCGGTACGTCTGCTGCATATCCGAAATCTTGTACTTTGCCATCACACGGCGGTAACCGTTTTCTCCCATCTGTTTTCTGCGGACCGGATGTCTGGCAAGATTCACCATGGCATCCGCAATTTCCTTCACATTCATGATGTGCGTCAAAATTCCCGCCTCGCCAAAATCATCGTCCTCGCCGTACAACAGTCCGCGGCAGTTTCCGACATCGGTTGCTATCGCCGGAAGCTTCGCCGCATAGCCCTCCAGAACCGTTAACGGCTGCCCCTCGCTGATACTGGTCAGAATGGTAAAATCCAGTCCGCCGAGATATTCCGTCACATTCACCCTTCCGGTAAACACCACATCCGGCAGTTCCATCAGCTCCACCAGCTCAAAACATTCTCTCGCGTATTCCTCGTCTTCTTCCGTCGGCCCCATGATCCATAATTTTAAGTTAGGCACATCGCGCTTTGCATACGCAAACGCCCGGATCATGGTCTTGACATCCTTGATCGGCGTCACGCGGAGTACCGCACCGATGTGCACCATATCCGGCTCCATCGCTTCCGGACGCTTCAAACCGTCAAACCGCGCCGGATCAATCCCATTCGGGGTAATGCTCGTCTTATCCGCAGGACATCCCAGTTCGATCTGAAGCTCTCTCGCGTGCGCGTAAAGGCTTGTCACCAGATCCGCCCTGTCATAGGCAAGCTTCGACATTTTCTTGAACTGCTCAATCCAGATATTTTTATAGATGCCGGACACCCAGTCCGCACGGATCAGTTCTTCCTCGCGCTCCCTGGTGTAGATTCCATGCTCCGAGATCAGAAGCCTGCAGCCAAACCTGCGCTTTGCCATGCTGCCCAGCACGCCCGCATATCCCGTCGCCACACAGTGATACACATCCGCCCTCGGCAGCCGCATGCCAAGTGTCAGAAACAGCGGAAGATACATGGAGCGCATCGTCCAGAGGAAATCAGAAAACACCGCCCCCGCATACCGCACCGTATAACATTCCTGCACCGCCCGGAAAAAATCCTCCCCCATGAGAAGTTCATTCAAAGAGAATTCCTTCTCCCCGAAAAAGGAGAACAGGGTATCCCAGTCTACATTCTGGTTCATCAACAGGCTCCGCAGTGCGGCGTACTCCCGCTCATTTAACTTCAGTCTGGCTGCTCTTTTAAGTTCTTTTGGCCGCCAGTCTGCATCCTCCAGATACAGTTCGTGCACTTCCACCACATTCTCCGGGAGATCGTAGACAAACTTTCCGCGCAGCGAACGGTTCGCCACAATCGCCAGCACGACAAACTGGTACTCCGGAAATATTTTTATCATACTGTGTATCCAGCTCGATACACCCCCGACAACATAGGGATAGCATCCCTCTGCCACAATACATATTCTCATGTGCCGTCACCACGCTTTCCGCCGTCCTGATACTGCCATGTTTCCCCGGTCTGCACTTCCACGGAGACCTCATCTTCCTCTGCAAGAATCAGGTAGACGCCGTCTTCTATCTCTTCAAAGATTCCGCCCGCAACTTCTGTGACTTTCTCTCCGTGCAGGCGCAGCAGAAACCATGCCGCATCCTCCCGGTGCTCTAAGGAAAGCGTAATCACATTGCCCGCGCGCTGCTGCTTATAGTCAAGTGCCAGAAATCTGCGGATGCGCACATCACTCTCTGTCAGGGTGGTTGCGTCAAACGCTTCATACGCTTTCCAGTAGGTGCCCAGGTTTGCTGCGATCTTCTTGGACATTTTCTCCCAGGAATCCTCGTCCCCTTCCGGATAAGTCACGCTATAGAAGTCGAGTGTGATGTTGGAATAGCCGAGCGCCGTCTCCATGCATTTCACTTTAAAATCATCCAGAAACGTATGCCGGATTCCGGAACTCGTCGACGGCTGCAGTGTGACGTTCTCATTGAGATACCCCACCGCCTGCCCGCTGGCGCCGGATCCGAGCGCAACCGTCCGGATTTCCGCTGGAAGGGCACTCTTCTCCCCGATGCTCTTTACTCCGTCCGCGTAGAGGGATAAAAACCGGTAGGACGGCGCATAGGTCTGCCAGAACGTCTGATCCTGCTTTATTTTTTCTGAGAGCGGGATCCCTTCCATGCTGTCTGCGGACAGTCCCGCCTCCGCGTGCTCCTCCTTCAGACGTTTCAGGTAATAGGTGACGTTCTCTCCATCCGGCTCTTCCTCATCCGTATACGTAAACTGCGGCGTCATCATGCAGGTCATCTTTGCCCCCGTCCGGGAGGCAATGGAGGTCAGCGACGGCCACACAATTTCCTGATACACTGCCTGTGCGGACTGACTGTAGCGCTTCTGCATCTCCTCCTCGTTCTCGGAGACGAACGCCGGCAGATCTGCAATCACAAGATTCTGTGCGTTAATTACCGGGTAGATATCGTAATCGTATGTCTCCCCCATCATGGCGTCCAGTATTCCAACAGCGCTTATGTCTGCAAGATAATCCCCGTTCACACAGAAAATCTTTGCCGTGTCCACACTGTTTCTCCAGAGAATGGCAGGCAGAAGGCTGTTTTTTGCCGCCTCTCCCTCCATTCCCATATACTGTGCCCGTATTTCGTCATCCACCGTCTGTTCGATCGTCTCATCGGACAGCGTGCCGACCATATAGGTCTTGGTTCCCGCGCCGGTCGTATACCAGGGAACAGAAGGGTTCATGTCCTGACGCTCCTCCTCCCCGGGTTCCGTGACCTCATAGATCTCTTCCCCGCCGAGCAGAAAGCCGGAAAACAGATGCATGCCCGCAAGCGGTATCTCATCCGCAATCACCGCGCGGATTCCGAGAAGCTCCCTTAAATCCCGGTACTCCCTTATCACAAAGCTCTGCGGCAGGGTTGCAAAAATCACAGTCACACCCATTTGTGCCTCTCTGCGAAGCACCGCCACCTCTTCTTCCGACGTCACCTTGCTGCCGTCCACCACCAGCACCTGCAGTGCATCATCCTGCAGGCTGTCAAGCAGTGCGAGGGAGCTGCTGCAAAAAAACGTCCGCTTGCGGTAGCTGCACCATGTCTTTACCACGGATTCCTCCGCTCCCCCTGCTTCGCCCACATAGATCACCTCGCAGGCGTCGGCAGATGTCTGTTCCGCCAGAAATGCATCCGACCGTTGAAAGGATGTTGTGGTATCGTCTGCATATTCGTTGCTCTCATATTCACTTAACTGTTCTTTCATGACGCCTGTAAACTGAAACATAAAAAGCAGAATCACAAACATCATTGCAATCGTCAGATAATTTCTGCGTGATACCATGTCATTTCCTTCCTGCCGGACTAACTGAACGTCCGGATCAGCTCTAACGTCTCCCTGTCAATGACGATATTGGACGCTTTCAGCCGATCCAGTTCCCGGAAAAATTCGGTTTTCTTCTCCTGCGTAAAATACATTTTCAAATAGCAGGTGTACGTGGAAAGCGCATCCGGATATAATTCCCGGCTCCGGTTGCACCAGTAGCGCATCCGCCCGAATTCCTTTAAGCGGAGCAGCAGTTCACACAGCCATTCGATGTATTGCGCAGTGAGTTTCCGGTAATCTTTTTCATAGAGAAGTTCACACGCCTCCTCAAACATATCCACAAATGTCCGCTGTTCGGTCTCGTGAAAAACATTCTGTTTTAAGACGACATACATGTACTCGATCAGAAGGCAGGCATCATCCCCCGCCTCTCTGCCGTCCTTTTGCATCTGCCGGTAGAGTTCCTGTGCATGCTGCCTGAAATCGTTGAGCACATCCCGAAGCACCGACGCCGCATAGTGGGAGGTCTCGGTGTCCTCACTGTCAAGTGCCAGCGCCAGCGATCCGAGAGAGTCCGTGACATCTCCTCTAACCACATTCATAATCAGTGTGCGCAGACTATCCCGGTCGGAAATCGCCAGTGCCTCCTCGATCGGCACCACATTCCGCTCCTGCTCCTCATCCGCCATAAAGTGTGTTCTGACACGCTCCTTACTGAAAATAACATCTTCCAGATCCGCCGACTGTCCGAATAAAAGATGCCGCGCGAGTTCTCCCGCCACAAA
>UMDQ01040263.1_pt1 | contig 56404 bp, 49 predicted proteins | sample 1964531 | NCBI WGS metagenome assembly UMDQ01 (sample SAMEA4835998, study PRJEB28245) | human gut metagenome | biome: gut microbiome; material: fecal sample | place: Denmark | collected 2008
TTTCATTTTAGCCTTGACTTTTTATTTGCAGGCTGTGTTGTCACATTGCCGTTTTTCATCATCGGATATAAGCCTATGAGCATGACACAGTTTGTCTGCCTTATGCTGGCTGGCGTATGTGCAGCAGGCGGACAGATCTGCATTACCACAGCATATACGAAAGCACCGGCAAAAGCGATATCTGTTTTTGATTACACCCAGATTGTCTTTGCGGCACTTCTTGGCATTCTGTTCCTGAATCAGATACCGGATGTCCTCAGTATTGCAGGCTATATTGTAATCATTGGAACTGCCATATTTAAGTGGCAGTATAATATGAAATACGACACCTAGAAAAGGGAACTGGAAAAGATATTTGAAAATGCACTTTTTTACGGTAATGCGTAAAAATACTGTTGCGTTGAATCAGGCTATCACTTATAATGATACTCAAAGTAAATTTATTGGGCGATTGCGAAATTGGATAGATGTACATTCCGTTGCTTTGACAGGGTCGCTGTACTGTCCGTCAACTGCGGATGCAGCATAAAGTCTGCAAGGGGCACTAAGAATTTCGGTATAATGCCATATGTTCCGGCAACCGGCGCAAATTCACATCCATGTTCAATTGCGCCTCGCTGGCACGTCCCTGTGCCAGCGTTGCCAAAGAACAGACGAAATTCTAAGTGCCCCTAACAGCTCTTATCATGCATCTGAAGTTGACGAACAATGCAGCGACGATGTCAAACATTGGAAAGACTGTTTTTATCGCGTTACGCAAAACATACCTTTTAGAACTGCGGGATTTCAGTGCAGACTTCAAATACCCTTTCATAGCAAAATTTTGAAAGAAATGCTGTCCCCTTTCGCAATCGCCTAAAGAAAATCACATAGAGAAGGAGAAGAAACATGTATACATTAGAAGATATTCAGGCAGTGGACATGGAAGTTGCAGATGCCATTACCAAAGAATTTGACCGTCAGAACAGCCACATTGAGCTGATCGCATCTGAGAACTGGGTAAGTCCGGCAGTAATGTCAGCAATGGGCAGTGTAATGACTAATAAATATGCAGAAGGCTATCCGGGAAAGAGATATTACGGCGGATGTGACTGCGTTGATATTGTAGAGAACCTGGCAATTGAGAGAGCAAAAGAGCTGTTTGGCTGTGACTATGTAAATGTACAGCCACATTCCGGTGCACAGGCAAACATGGCTGTACAGTTTGCTATTTTAAAACCGGGTGATACCGTAATGGGAATGAACTTAGACCATGGTGGACATTTAACACACGGAAGTCCGGTAAACTTCTCTGGAACATATTTCCATATTGTGCCTTACGGTGTAAATGATGAAGGCTTCATTGATTATGACAATGTTATGCAGATTGCAATGGAATGTAAGCCAAAGATGATTATTGCAGGTGCATCCGCATATGCAAGAACCATTGATTTCAAGAAATTCCGTGAAATTGCAGATGCCTGTGGTGCAGTTCTTATGGTTGATATGGCACATATCGCAGGACTTGTTGCAGCAGGACTTCATCCAAGCCCAATCCCATATGCAGATGTTGTAACAACAACAACCCATAAGACCTTAAGAGGACCAAGAGGCGGAATGATTCTCTGCAATCAGGAAGCAGCAGATAAATATAACTTTAATAAGGCAGTATTTCCGGGAATCCAGGGTGGACCTTTAATGCATGTCATTGCAGCAAAGGCAGTCTGCTTAAAAGAAGCGTTACAGCCGGAATTCAAGGTATATCAGCAGGGTATTATTGATAATGCCCAGGCACTTTGCAAGGGATTATTAAGCCGTGATATCAAGATTGTATCCGGCGGAACTGACAACCATCTGATGTTAGTAGACCTTACTAATTATGATTTAACAGGTAAGGCAGTAGAAAAATTATTAGATGCTGTAAACATCACATGTAATAAGAATACCATTCCGAATGATCCGAAGTCTCCATTCGTAACCAGCGGCGTTCGTCTTGGTACTGCAGCTGTTACATCAAGAGGCATGAATACAGAAGATATGGACAAGATTGCAGAGGCAATTGCCATGATGATTAAAGAGGGCGAGGCAGCTTCTGAGAAAGCAAGAGCAATTGTAGCAGAATTAACTGCAAAATATCCTCTGAAATAAATCGTAAAAATTTTTGTCGGGAAATTAATGATTTCTTAAGAAATCTTAGGAATTATCCACGCTGTATTTCGAATAAGAAAATGATAAAATAGTTGTAAAGTATGAAAACTTTACGGCTATTTTTTTTGAAGTCAGGCACCCATAAAAAGCTGCCAATGGCAGTTTCTACAGGTAAAAGGCAGGAAAAAGGAATTATTCAGGAGGAGACAGATGAGCAAAAAGAAGGTAGGCATTATTATTGGAGTTATTGCAGCGGCAGTAGTTGCAGCCGGAGTAGGATTCTATTTCCTAAAGGGAAGAAGCAGCGGTGGAAATTCTGCAGACAAGGTATATGTAGAAAAAGTATCTGCAATTATGAACCAGTCAGCAGGAATCAATAATCGTTACAGTGGTGTGGTAGAACCACAGGAGACCTTAGAGATAAATAAGGATTCCGAACGTAAAGTAAAGGAAGTATACGTTTCTGTTGGTGATGAAGTAGAAGAGGGAACCGTATTATTTTCTTATGATACAGAAGAACTGCAGATGCAGATAGACCAGGCAAAGCTTGAGATGGAAGGCATTGCAAATGACATTTCCAATTCAAATGCACAGATTGCAGAATTGCAGAAAGAAAAAGCAAGCGCACCGGAAGACCAGCAGTTTGAATATACCACACAGATTCAGACACTGCAGACTTCCATTAAGCAGTCAGAATACAACAAGAAAAGCAAACAGGCAGAGATTGACAAATACCAGAAATCCATCGACAACTCAGAAGTAACCAGTAAGATGGCTGGTGTTGTAAAAGAAATCAATGAAAACGGGGTGGATCCCAATGGAAATACTGCAGCATATATGAAAATATTAGCGACAGGCGAGTACCGTGTAAAAGGAACGATTGATGAGACTTCTGTAGGAACAATTTCAGAGGGAACACCGGTTATTTTACGTTCCAGATTAGATGAGACGCAGACCTGGACAGGAAGTATTTCCAAGATTGATACTGAAAGCACCCAGACGGACAGTAATTCTTCTTATATGTATGATGGAGGCAGTTCTGGAGATTCTGCGTCTAAGTATTCATTCTATGTTACTTTGGACAGTACAGACGGACTGATGTTAGGACAGCATTTATATATAGAGCCGGATTACGGACAGGGCGAGGTTGAAGAAAAGGAAGGAGTCTGGCTGTACGGCTATTATATTGTGCAGGATGATGGAGACCCATATGTATGGGCAGCAGACAAGAAGAACAGACTGGAAAAACGCAAGGTAGAATTAGGCGAGTATGATGAGAATCTCGATGAATATGAGATTAAATCCGGACTTTCTGAAGATGACCTGATTGCATTCCCGATGCAGGGACTGTATGAGGGTGTAACAGCAGTTACCAATATGGAAGAAGTAGATTATTCTTCTCCGTTATATAATCAGGAATCTACAGATGATTCCGGTATGGACGAAGGAATGTATGATGAATACGGAACTGAATCTATGGATGAAGGCATGTATAATACTGACGGAACCGAATACATGGACGAAGGAATGTATGATGAAGCCGGAACTGAATTTACAGATAGCGGCGAGTCAGGTGCGACAGATTCGGAGGTGGTTGAATGATTCTGAATCTGCAGCATATCTATAAAGATTACAATCAGGATAAACTGGTAGTTCCGGTATTGAAGGATGTATCTTTACAGGTAGAAGAAGGAGAATATGTTGCTATCATGGGACCGTCCGGTTCCGGGAAGACAACATTGATGAATATTATCGGGTGTCTGGACAGACCGACTTCCGGAACCTATGAACTGGCGGGAAAGGATGTCTTAAACTTAAAAGACCGCGAGATGTCTGCTGTCCGACTGAACAGTATTGGATTTGTATTTCAGAGTTTTCAGCTGATGCCAAGGGAAAGTGCACTGGATAACGTATCACTTCCACTGAGCTATGCCGGTGTAAAGAAGAAAGAACGGAAAGAAAGAGCACAGAAGGCATTGGAGCGTGTAGGATTAGGAGACCGTTCCGGGTTCCGTCCGACACAGCTTTCTGGTGGACAGAAGCAGAGAGTAGCAATTGCCCGTGCCATGGTAAATAATCCGAAGATTTTACTGGCAGACGAGCCGACCGGAGCATTGGACCAGAAATCCGGTAAACAGATTATGGAATTGTTCCAGAGCCTGAATGATGAGGGCGTTACCATTGTCATGATTACCCACGATATTAACATTGCAAAACAGGCAAAGAGAATCCTCCATATAGTAGACGGAGAAATATTTACAGACGATGAGGAGGGCAAGGCATGAAAAAGAAAGTTGTAATTGCAATTCTAATCGTAGTTTTAGCCGGAGGTGGAATCACCGGAGGAGTAGTAGGATACCGGGCATACCAGAATAGTAAGCTGGTAGCAGAGGTACAGTCAGTATCCATGTTAAATACTGGTTCCTGGGGTGACAGCATGGAAAGTGACGGAACCGTGACCAATGGACAGCAGCAGGATGTTTATGTCAGCACAGAGCAGACCATTCAGAAAGTGTTTGTAACAGAAGGACAGGAAGTATCCGAAGGTGACCCGCTGTTACAATATGATATGACCAATATTGACCTGGCAATTGAGATGAAGAAATTAGACATCCAGACAATCGAAAATAATAGTGCTGTAGCACAGAAGGAATTGGAAAAGCTTAAAAATACCAAGCCAATCAGCAATGCCACAACAAGTGCACCGTCTACAGACAGTGTGGCACCACCAGCACCGGAAACACCATCTACGGATACTTCTGTAACCACACCGGATACGGTAGAAGAGAAGAACGGAGATGCCTATAATTATATTTCAACAACGGCGCAGCCATATACCGGAGATGGAAGCCAGGAGAATCCATACCGCTTCTTATGTACAAAGGAAGCATATGTCTATGGAAGCTATCTGAATACATTGAAAAGTGAGGGGAAGGTTGCGGTATTTGAAATTCATGACGGAAATACCGTAGCCGGAACCTTAATCAGTGCATGGACAAAAGTCGGTGCAGCTTTAGAGGAAGCAGACCCGGATGCAAAATGGTATGTTATTGATGGAAGTAAAGTAATTAATGAGCCGGATGTCCCGGATACCCCGGTCGAACCGGTTGTACCGGATACACCATCTGTACCGGATGATAACCAGCAGAGCGGATATACGGCAGATGAACTGGCAAAAGAGATTGCGGATAAAGAAAAAGAACTGACTAAGCTTGATCTGGATAAAAGAAAAGCGGAGCTTGCGTTGAAACAGATGGAAAGCCAGTCAGAAGATGGAATGGTTTATGCTGAGTTTAATGGTACCGTAAAGAAAGCAGGAGATCCGGATAATCTTCCAAATGATGGAAGTGCATTTTTGACACTTTCCGGTTCAGATGGTCTATATGTAAAAGGAACTCTAAATGAGCTTGCATTGGAACAGGTGAAAGTCGGACAGAGTGTTACAGCAACCTCCTGGAGCACCGGAATGGTATTTGATGCAACAATAACAGAGATTAATGATTACCCGGAGGATTCCAATGGCTATTATTATGGCAATGGCAATCCGAATGCATCCTATTATGGCTATACCGCATATATTGAAGACAGTACTGGACTTAGCAATGGAGACAACTTAAGTCTTTCCATTAATCTTGGTGGAGATGAAGATTCTTCCGATAAGATTTATCTGGATAAAGCATATGTGCGTAAGGAAGATGGTAAGAGCTATGTCATGAAGGATGATGGAACTGGTCATCTTGTAAAACAGTATGTGAAGACAGGAAAGACCATATACGGATATGCAGTAGAAATTAAATCCGGAGTTACAATGGATGATTATCTTGCTTTTCCATATGGTAAGACAGCAAAAGAAGGAGTCAAAACCAATAAGGATGAAGATTCCGGAACTGTAATGTATTAGTAGGAGGGACGAACATGTTAGAAAATTTAAGATTATCTTTTCAGGGTATCTGGTCACACAAGATGCGTTCCTTCTTAACTATGCTGGGTATTATTATTGGTATTGCAGCGATTATTGCAATTGTATCTACGATTAAAGGAACGAATGAACAGATTGAGCAGAACCTGATTGGCGCAGGTGATAACAATGTTACAGTGCAGTTGTATCAGGGAGATTATTCCATGGATTTTTCCTATGGAAGTGTACCGGGTGGAATTCCGGTAATTACAAATGAAGCACTGGAGCAGATTAAAGATCTGGATGAAGTAGAGGATGCATCTTTATTCCTTTCCAGACAGGATTATGATGGAGCATACTATAAAAATACTTCTCTTTCCGGCGGTTATATTATGGGAGTAGACAATGGCTACTTTAATACTGCGGGAATGATTATGAAGAGCGGACGCTGCTTTACCGAAGAGGACTACAGTGATTTTGCAAAGGTCGCAATCTTAGATGAAGATTCTGCAGAAGCATTATTTCAGGGTGAGAATCCAATTGGAAAGACCATTGAGATTAAGCAGCAGCCATATATTGTTGTAGGAATTGCAACCAAGAGCGAGCAGTTCGAGCCGGTTATCAATTCCATTGATGATTATTATACTTATTCCCAGGACAGCAGTGGTAAGATTTATGTACCATCTGTAACCTGGCCGATTATCTATCGTTATGACGAACCACAGCAGGTTCTCATTAAAGCAAAGAGCACCAGTGATATGACCAATGCAGGAAAGAAGAGTGCCGATATTTTAAATGGCTATCTTGCAACATCGGATGATACCATTAAGTACAAATCCGAAGACTTACTGGAGCAGGCAAAACAAATTCAGCAGTTGAGCCAGTCCACCAATACCATGTTAATCTGGATTGCCGGAATTTCCCTTCTGGTTGGCGGTATCGGTGTAATGAATATCATGCTGGTATCCGTAACGGAGCGTACCAGTGAGATTGGTCTGAAGAAAGCAATCGGAGCAAGAAAGTCTGTTATCTTAGGACAGTTCTTAACCGAGGCAGCAGTACTTACCAGTTTAGGCGGATTGATTGGAGTTCTGGTGGGAATCATATTAGCTGAGATTATCTCGAAACTGAGTACCACACCGGTTGCCATCAGTGCACCGGCAGCCGTAGGCGGCGTGGTATTCTCCATGATTATCGGAATTATTTTCGGTCTTCTGCCATCCTATAAGGCAGCAAACTTAGACCCAATCGAGGCATTGCGTCACGAGTAAAAAATAGAAAAAGTGTAAAAAAAGAGGAAAATTCAGATTTCATTGAATTTTCCTCTTTTTAGATTTTACTGTCATGGTGTAAATGAGCTGTTTTTATATCAGAAAGACCAAGAAAATAATCAGAAGAAACTTGATAGTAATGGCAAAGCTTCAGAAGATGGCGGATAGGAAGCTCGTTAGCACCACGTTCGTAACGGGCATACATGGTCTGGGAAGTTCCGAGAACGTCGGCAATTTCCTGCTGGGTTTTGTCATGATCTTCGCGTAAATCGCGCATTCGCTGTATGTAATCCATATAATCTCCAAATCTGAAAATAAATCCGGAATTTTTCAAAAATAAATTTATATAATTTTCAAAAATCCAGAATATATCCTAAAAATAATATGTCTTGCAGAGGACTTTTTTAATTTATCATAATAAAGATGTTTACTATTGATTTTAGTAAATATATGTACTAAAATAGAGAGCAGTTCAAATGATAAAAGGAAGATAAACAGGAAAGGCGGACATTTATGAAAAACAGAAAGATTTCAACAGCAATAGCGGAAAAAGTTATGACAGGAGTATTAACGATACTTATGGCAATATCAGTTACAGCCTGCGGCAGCACGAAGGAGCAGGAAAATTCAGCTGCCACAGAAGTGACCGAAGCAGTTGTCACAACTGAGACAGAGAGCGAGACAGCAACGGAGGCAAAGGTAGAAAATGAGATCGTGACAGAGACCGAGGCTGTGACGGAGACGGCAACGGAGGAGCCGGTGCTGTTTCGGGTGAAGGTTACAAATTCAAATGGAGCATATTTAACAGACCAGCCAAGCAGTGAAGTATATAGTGAATACTTTTTGGTGGAAAATGGAACAGAGTTTGATGTATTAGAAGTTTTTGAAAATGATACAGAGGCGGCTACCTTTTATGGGGTTGATTGGAATGGACATAGAGAGTTTTTGTGGGATAGAGATGCAACAGTTATCGACTAACCATACATTCATTACATTTTTCAGCAACACAGTATTTTAGATATAAAGAACTGCAAAAATTTTCTTAAAAGAAAAATCGCTTAGACCGTGAATGTGCCAAGGCACATTCTTTTTCCAGAAATGAACATGGATATAGTAAAAAGTAACAAAAATCCCTTCCGAATTTTGTTATGGGTTTTATGGTTTTACGATGGTTTACGATGGGTTTACGAATGGAAAACTTGATAACATAGTCAAATTATGATATGATGTGACTATAATATAGGCGGAGGTGTTTTTTTATGCATGCATTACAGGAAACAATACGACCATCTGCAGATTTAAGAAATCATTATAGTGAAATTTCAAAACAATGCAGAGAAGAAAATGAAGCGGTTATAATCACAGTAAACGGTCGTGGTGATACAGTCTCTCTTTCGTATGAGGAATATAAAAGAATGAAGTCAAGAATAGAACTTTTGGAAATTCTTACAGAAGCGGAAGATGATGTAAAGAATGGTAGAGTAGCACCGGTTCGTGAAACATTTGATGATTTAAGACAAATGCTTGGGGAGGAATAGAATTATTGAAATATGAAGTTGTTCGTACAGAAACGGCAGATGCGCAGATTAGAAAAATCGTATTGTATATAGCCGAAAATTTTGGTAATAAGGTTGCACTGGAAAAATTAGAAGAACTGGAACAGAATATTCTTGATTTGGCAGTTCATCCATTAAAGGGGGGAGAAACGCATTATCTGGTATTGAAAAGACAAGGGTATCGGGTGTTGATATTGGAAAAAAATCTGGTTTTCTATAAGATAAATGAAGAAAATAAAAGAGTTATAATCTATGCTGTTGTTGACCAACGCCAGGATTACTTAAATATAATCAGAGGATTGTAGAATCCCCTTGCGTAAATTCACTCCCCGCGCTATAATAGGGAACAGAGTAAAAACAGCGTTTGACGAAAGCTAAGATTGACGGAATAATTCAGAGAGCCGGCGGCTGGTGTGAGCCGGTATTAGGAAGCAATTGGTCCACTTTCGGAGGCTGGTGGTGAAAGCCACGGGTTCGTACCCCTTATGATACGCAATGAAGTGGTCGCAGGCAAAGAAGAGAAGACGTAAAAAGAGATGCGGCAAAATGGGTGGCAACGCGGAACGGTAGATAAGCCTTTCGTCCCATGTATGAAAATGCATGGGATGGAAGGCATTTTTTACGCGAGTAGCGAGAAAAACCGCATGCTTACGAATCAATCCTATAAAATTTTCAAAAAAAGCACATGATATCAAAGAAGGAGAACAAAGATGATTGATTTAAAATTCTTACGGGAAAATCCGGACATCGTAAAGGAGAACATTAAGAAGAAATTCCAGGATCACAAATTGCCACTGGTAGACGAGGTAATTGAGTTAGATGAGCAGGCAAGAAGTGCACAGCAGGAAGCAGATGCATTACGTGCAAACCGTAACAGTATTTCCAAGCAGATTGGTGCATTGATGGGACAGGGCAAGAAAGACGAAGCTATGGCATTAAAAGAGCAGGTAAGCAAAGATGCAGCCCGCCTTGCAGAGTTAGAAGAGCAGGAAAAAGATTTACAGGAAAAGATTACCAGGATTATGATGACAATTCCAAACATCATAGACCCATCCGTTCCGATTGGAAAAGATGATTCCTGTAACGTAGAAATTGAAAAATTTGGTGAGCCGGTTGTTCCGGATTTTGAAATCCCATATCATACCGATATCATGGATCGTTTCCATGGTATTGATTTGGACGCAGCAGGAAAAGTTGCGGGAAATGGCTTCTACTATCTGATGGGAGACATTGCAAGAGTACATTCTGCAGTTATTTCTTATGCAAGAGATTTCATGATTGACCGTGGATTCACATACTGTGTACCACCATTTATGATTCGGAGCAATGTTGTAACCGGTGTTATGAGTTTTGATGAAATGGATGCCATGATGTATAAAATCGAAGGCGAGGATTTGTATCTGATTGGTACTTCTGAGCATTCCATGATTGGTAAATTCATTGATACCATCAATGATGAAGAAAAACTTCCATATACCCTGACCAGCTACTCTCCATGTTTCCGTAAAGAAAAAGGAGCACATGGTATTGAAGAACGTGGTGTATATCGTATCCACCAGTTTGAGAAGCAGGAAATGATTGTTGTATGTAAGCCGGAAGAGTCCAAAGAGTGGTATGACAAGCTCTGGAAGAATACCGTAGATTTGTTCCGCAGCTTAGATATTCCGGTACGTACCCTTGAGTGCTGTTCCGGAGACTTAGCAGACTTGAAAGTGAAATCCTGTGACGTAGAAGCATGGTCTCCACGTCAGAAGAAATACTTCGAAGTAGGAAGCTGCTCTAACTTAGGCGATGCACAGGCAAGAAGACTGAAAATCCGTGTTAAAGGCAAGGATGGAAATAAATATTTCGCACATACCTTAAATAATACTGTAGTTGCACCACCTCGTATGCTGATTGCGTTCTTAGAGAACAACCTCAATGCGGACGGAAGCGTAAATATTCCAAAGGCATTGCAGCCATATATGGGTGGAAAAGAAAAACTGATTCCACTGGATTAATAGAAAATAAGAATTTTGGAAACTGATTTCAGAAAATGAGTTTCAAACAGTGAGAAAATCAAAAGAAACAGGAAACTGTGTTTTGTGTATAAAATTCACAAGACACAGTTTCTTTTTTACGAAGAACTATTGTGAAAAGTGTGATAATTATTGATAAAAATAACCGGATATTGTATAATATATACAAATATTGTAATGGATCACGGCAAAAAACAACCTGTGAGGGGAGCAATACAGGTATCATACAAAGGAGGGGCACATGGCAGAACCAAGAGAATTGATTCTGAAACTTGGTCAGAAGATTACAGACCGAATCGGAGTAAAAGTTACGGAAAATGACCCGGAATACTGGGGCTTGGCAAGTGTAGTGACGGATGAGATGGCAGAAGTTGCACTGGCAATGAAAGTCAGAGTACCGGCTACCGCAGCAGAAGTAGCAAAGAAATGTAAGAAGAGCGTAGAGCGGACCGAAGAACTCTTAGAAGAAATGAGTGTCATCGGAGTCATTGAGTACAACTGGGAGAACGAAGACCATCACAAACAGTATGTACTTCCAATGTTCGTACCGGGATGCGCAGAATTCATGGTAATGAACAAAGAGCAGGTGGAAGAGCATACCGAAATCGCAGATTTCTTTGAGCAGATGGCAAGACTTCCACTGGAGAAAGTAACACCGATGGTTCCGCTGGGTGGAGCAGGAATCGGAATGCATGTTATTCCGGTAGAGAAAGCAATCCCGGCAAACCAGCAGTCGGCAAGCGTGGAGCATATTTCCCACTGGCTCAATAAATATGATAAATATTCCGTTGGCGCATGTTCCTGCAGACGGCAGCAGCGAATCCGTGGGGAGGGAACCGGAGACTTAGAGGATGATTTATGTATTGGTGTCGGTGATATGGCAGATTACTGTGTAGAGACCGGAAAGGGCCGTTACATTGATTATGATGAAGTAATGGAGATTCTGCAGCGTGCAGAGGATAATGGCTATGTTCATCAGATTACCAACATTGATGGAGAAGATAAAATCTTTGCAATCTGTAACTGTGCAGTTGGTGTATGTAATGCATTGCGTACATCCCAGCTTTTCAACACACCGAATATGTCACGCTCCGCATATCGTGCCAGCGTAGAGCCGGAGAAATGTGTAGCCTGTGGAAGATGTGTAGAGTACTGTCCGGCTGGTGCAGCAAAGCTCGGACAGAAATTATGCACCAAAGATGGCGGACACATTACTTATCCACAGCAGGAGCTTCCGGATACCACCAAGTGGGGACCGGAAAAATGGAATCCAAATTACAGGGATGATAACCAGATTAACTGTTATGACACCGGTACCGCACCATGTAAGACAGCATGTCCGGCACATCTTCCGGTACAGGGATATATTAAAATGGCATCTCAGGGAAGATATCTGGATGCATTGAAGCTGATTAAGACGGAGAATCCGTTCCCGGCAGTATGTGGAGCAATCTGTAACCGCCGTTGCGAAGATGCATGTACCAGGGGAACCATTGACCAGGCAGTAGCCATTGATGAAATCAAGAAATTCATTGCGGAACAGGAGCTTCATGCGCAGAAGCGTTATATTCCACCAATGTTGAATTATTCCGGAAAGCCTTTTGAGGAGAAGGTAGCAGTAATCGGAGCAGGACCGGCAGGGATGTCAGCCGCATTCTATTTAAAGAAAATGGGTTATCCGGTTACTGTATTTGAAAAAGAAAAAAGACCGGGTGGTATGCTGATGAATGGTATTCCATCTTTCCGGCTGGAAAAAGATGTGATCAATGCAGAAATCGATGTGCTGCGCGAGATGGGGGTAGAATTCAAGTGCGGCGTAGAAGTTGGCGAGGACATCACCATAGCACAGCTGCGTGAACAGGGGTATAAAGCATTTTACATAGCAATTGGTGCACAGGGCGGACGTATGACCGGAGTACCGGGAGAAGACGCCGTAGGCGTAGAAACCGGAGTAGACTTCTTACGTCGTGTCAACTTAAATGAAGAAGGCGTGAAATTATCCGGCAAGACCGTAGTAATCGGTGGAGGAAATGTAGCAGTAGACGTTGCAAGAACCGCACTTCGTACCGGATCTTCCGATGTATCAATGTTCTGTCTGGAGTCAAGAGACATTATGCCGGCAGCCGGTGATGAAGTGGCAGAGGCAGAAGAAGAGGGCATTGTGGTAAATAATTCCTGGGGACCAAAGGAAATTCTTACCGAGAATGGTAAAGTAACCGCAGTGGTATTCAGAAAATGTATCTCTGTACTGGATGAGAATAAACGGTTTTCACCAAAATATGACGAAGAAGAATTATTAACAGTTCCTTGTGACCAGGTATTATTATCTATTGGACAGTCCATTAAGTGGGGGGCTTTATTAGAAGGAACCAGAGTGGAATTTAATCCGAACGGAACCTTAAAGGCAGACCCGGTAACATATCAGACCGCAGAGCCGGATATTTTTACCGGTGGAGATAACTATACCGGACCAAGATTTGCCATTGATGCCATTGCAGCAGGAAAAGAAGGCTGTGTATCTATTCACCGCTTTGTTCATGAAGGACAGAGCCTTACTTTGGGACGTAACAGAAGACAGTTCATTGAGCTGGATAAAGACAATATTAAAGTTGAAACCTTTGACAATGCAAAACGTCAGATGCCGGGACATAAGGCTGGAGATGCAAAGCATTCCTTCCGTGATTTACGAAGCACCTTTACCGAGGAGCAGGTACAGAAGGAAGCAAACCGCTGCTTAGGCTGTGGTGCTACCGTTGTTGACCCGAATAAGTGTATCGGCTGCGGAATCTGTACAACGAAGTGCGAATTTGATGCCATCCACTTAAGCCGTGACCTGCCGGATGCAAGCCGCATGGTAAAATCAGAAGATAAGTTAAAGGCAATCTTCCCATATATGTTAAAGCGTGAGATTAAGATTAAATTCAAAGGCAGGAAGAAATAAAAAGCAGGATGTGAGCGTATGCATGAACTGGGAATTATCATTCATATTTCCAAAACATTAAAGGAAGTAGCAGAAGAAAATGAAGTGACGAAGATAGGTTCTGTTACTCTGGAAATCGGGGAAGTCAGCGGAATTGTCCCGGAATACCTTTTAGACTGCTGGGACTATTACCGGAAGAAATCAGACCTGTTATCGGAATCGGAATTGCGTATCGAGACGCTGCCGGCGGTAACCATGTGCGAGAATTGCAAAAAGACTTATCCGACTATAAAATTTGGCAGACAATGTCCGTACTGTAAGAGTGATGATACATATCTGCTGACAGGAAATGAATGCAGTATCAAAGAGATGGAGGCATGCTGAGGCAGGCTTTCAGATAAAATATTTATCAAAGAAAGAAGGGGTTAAAATGTTATTTCATCTTTATGGAGGAAATGGAGTTTATCAGTGGATTGCCATGCTGGCAGTCTTAGCCGGACTTATTTTATTAAATGAGTTCGCAAGAAGAACCAAGTTTGGTGGACTTATGATGTTTGGAATTATTCCACTGGCACTTACCGTTTACTTTATTGTAATTGCAGTATGCGCAGGACAGGGCATAGAATGGGCAGTAAATAACCAGACACATCTTTATATGAATGGATGGTTCCATTACGCAAAACTGTATGCAGCACTTGCCGGATGTATCGGCTTTATGATGATTAAGTATGAATGGGGCATTGGAAAGAAACAGTGGTTCCGGGCATTCCCATTTGTAATCGTAGCAATTAATATTTTGATTGCAGTAGCCAGCGATTTCGAATCCGCAATCAACGGCTGGTATTCCTGGTGGTTATCTTCCGAAGATGTATGGCTTTATGGTGGCTGGCACAATGTAATGAACGGAATCGCAGGAATCTTAAATATCCTTTGCATGACAGGCTGGTGGAAAGTATATTCCTCCAAAGACAAGAAGGATATGATCTGGCCGGATATGATCTGGGTTTACATTGTAGTATATGATATCTGGAACTTCGCTTATACCTACAATTGTCTGCCAACCCACTCCTGGTTCTGTGGTGTAGCACTGCTTTTAGCACCTACTATTGCAGCATTAATCTGGAACAAGGGTGGCTGGATTATGAACCGTGCAAATACACTGGCAATCTGGTGTATGTTTGCCCAGATTTTTCCACTGTTTCAGGAGACTACTGCCGATGGAACAACCTATTATCCATGGGCAACCGTTCCCAGACAGTATGCAGACGGAACGGTAAATGGCATTGTAGCAGGAACTTCGAACAACGCAGATCCGACCGCAATGACCATCGTCAGCGCACTGGCACTGATTGTAAATGCCATTGCATTAGGATACATCATTTACAAATCGGTAAAGAACAAGAAGAATCCGTATACCAACGAAGTATTTACAGACTTCAAGTATTATAAAGATGCACTGGCAAGAGCAGATGTAAAATAAGATATAATTGAGGAACTGGAAATGAAAGTAATTGAAGTAAAAAGAAGTATATTTGAAAATAATGATAAGGATGCTGCCAGCTTAAGAGAACAGTTAAAGGGAGAGAAAACATTTCTCTTAAATCTGATGTCTTCACCGGGAAGTGGCAAGACTTCTACCCTGGTGCCAACGGTCAATGAGCTGTTAAAGGACTACCGGGTAGGAGTCATGGAAGCGGATATTGATTCCGATGTAGATGCATGGACGATTGCTGATAAGACAAAGGCAAAGGTTGTGCAGCTTCATACCGGCGGTATGTGCCATCTGGATGCAGACATGACCAGACAGGGCTTGAAGGAGCTTGGCACTGAGGATGTAGATATTGCTATCCTTGAAAATGTAGGAAACCTTGTCTGCCCGGCAGAGTTTGATACCGGAGCAGTGAAGAATGCAATGATTTTGTCCGTACCGGAAGGACACGACAAGCCATTGAAATATCCATTAATCTTTACTGTATGCGATGCACTTATTATCAATAAAATTGATGTGCTGCCATATTTTGACTTTGATATGGATAAGGTAAAGGAGTATGCATGGAAACGGAATCCGAATCTTAAGATATTCCCAATCTCCGCAAAGACCGGAGAGGGAATGGAAGCATGGTACTCCTGGCTGAAAGAAGAAGCTGATAAATGGATGAAATAAAGCATCCTTTTGGGTGAGAAAACAGCCGGAAACATCACAAAAAAACTAGCAAAAGAACAAAAAATAATTAATTGATTTAAAAATGCCCTTGCAATAGGAATAAAAAAGTGCTATAGTCCTAGCTGTAGACGAAGATGTCAAAAACACGGAAACGTGTTTTTGGCATCTTTTTTTTTACTTTACAGGAAATTGCTTTCCTGTAAAGTAAAAAACGCTCCGCGAGGATGCGCACTGCGGCGTATAAGGTAGATATCGCAAGCGACCGCCGCAGGCGCGAGAATGTGCCAAGGCACATTCTTTGTTACGTGCGCTACTCGCATAAAGAGTTTCTCAAGTGAAAAGAAGGAGGATTAGATATGAATACTGGAGATACAGCCTTTATGCTGATTGCAACAGCACTTGTGTTTTTTATGACACCGGGACTTGCATTTTTCTATGGAGGTCTTGTACGAAGAAAGAATGTATGTAACACGATGATGGCATGTGTGGCAATCATGGGATTGTCGGTAGTGCTTTGGACACTGTTTGGTTATTCCCTTGCATTTGGTGGCAACCACGGAGGTATCATCGGAGATTTCCGTTGGATAGCTTTGAATGGTGTAGGCTGGGAGGCAGGACCTTATGCAGATACCATTCCACATCTTGTATTCTGTGCATTTCAGATGATGTTTGCCATGATTACACCGGCACTGATTACCGGTTCCTTAGTAGGAAGAATGAAGTTTAAGGCACTGTTTCTCTTTGTAACACTATGGTCCTTTGTTGTATATTATCCACTGGCACATATGGTCTGGGGAGAAGGCGGACTTTTAGCAGAGATTGGCTCTGTTGACTTCGCAGGAGGAGATGTGGTACATATCAGTTCCGGAATCAGCGCACTGGTTCTGGCAATCATACTTGGAAGAAGACGTGGCTATGAGCAGGTAACTTATCGTATTCATAATATCCCGTTTGTTGTATTGGGAGCATCCCTTTTATGGTTTGGCTGGTTTGGGTTTAATGCAGGAAGTGCACTGGCAGCCGATGGACTGGCAGCCCATGCATTTATGACATCTGCAATTTCTGCAGCAGCAGCCTTATTATCCTGGATGTTTATTGATGTTGTAAAAGAAGGAAAACCAACCCTGGTAGGCGCATCCACCGGACTTGTAGTAGGACTTGTGGCAATTACACCGGGTGCAGGATTTGTTCCAATCTGGTCAGCATTTATTATCGGAGCTTTGGTCAGCCCGATTTGTTACTTCGGAGTTGCACTTATTAAGAAAAAACTGAAAATTGATGATGCGCTGGATGCATTTGGATGCCATGGAATCGGCGGTATCTGGGGTGGAATTGCCACCGGAATTTTTGCACAGAAATCCATTAACAGTACTGCAAAATGGGATGGTCTGGTGTTTGGAGATTACCGCCTTTTCCTGGCACAGCTGGAAGGAATTTTAATTACCATTGTAATTGCAGTGGTTGGTACCCTGCTTTGTGTAGCAGTGGTAAGAATCTTTACTCCGCTTCGTGTGAGCTTAAAGGAAGAACAGCTTGGGCTGGATGTAACACAGCATGGAGAAAATGCTTACCCAAGCTTCAATGGATTAGACCAGTAGGATAGAAAAGGAGATAATCAGATATGATGATTAAAATAGATGCAATTGTGCGGGAAGAAAAATTCGAAGATGTAAAAGCAGCATTAAATGCCATCGGAGTCAACGGTATTACGGTATCGCAGGTTATGGGCTGTGGTGTGCAGAGAGGATATAAGGAAATCGTCCGGGGCATGGAAGTGGCAGTGCAGATGCTTCCGAAAATCAAATTTGAAATCGTAGTATCTTCTGAAGAATGGGAACAAAAGACCATCGAAGCCATTCAGAAGGCAGCCTTTACCGGAGAAGTCGGCGATGGCAAAATTTTCAGCTATGAGATTCGCTCCGCCCAGAAAATCCGTACCGGAGAGACCGGCTATGACGCATTACAGAGCAACGATTAAAGGAAGGATAGATTAAAAAAGTAATACAAAATTGATTAAATTTAGACCTTGACATTAAATTTAAAAGGGAGTAAAAACAATAATTAAATAATTCATATGAGGAGGAAATTGAAAATGAATGGTTTAGTTATTGTATTAATAGCCATCGTATTGTTGGCTGCCGGTTATTTACTTTATGGACGCTGGCTGGCTAAGAAATGGGGAATCGACCCGAAAGCTGAAACCCCTGCAGTAAAATATGAAGACGGAGAGGACTTTGTTCCTTCATCCAGATTTACCGTATTCTCACATCAGTTCTCATCTATCGCTGGTGCAGGCCCTGTAACGGGACCAATCCTTGCCAGTGTGTTCGGATGGGTACCTGTATTCTTATGGATAGTAGTTGGTGGATTGTTCTTCGGAGCAGTACAGGACTTCGGTGCTCTGTACGCATCAGTTAAGAATGAGGGAAAATCCATGGGTATGATTATTGAAAAGTACATCGGTAAGATGGGAAGAAAACTTTTCATGTTATTCTGCTGGTTATTTACCCTTTTGGTAATCGCAGCATTTACAGATATGGTTGCCGGAACCTTCAATGCATATCCGGCAGGTGATGGTAATGCTGTATATGCTAACGGTGCAGCAGCAACCGTTTCCATGTTATTTATTGGTGTTGCAGTTATCCTTGGTATTATCTTAAAGAAAGCACCAAAGATGAACGAAATCGTAAAAGGTATCGTTGCAATTGCATTAATCGTAGTAATGTTTGCAGTAGGCATGAAACTTCCAATCTATACCAATAAGACCATGTGGATCTACATTATCATGATTTACTTATTCTTGGCATCGGTACTTCCAATGTGGCTTTTGATGCAGCCAAGAGATTATATGACAACCTTTATGCTTCTTGGTATGATTATCGGCGCAGTTGTTGGTGTAGTAGTTGCACATCCTGCAATGCAGTTAAATGCATTTAACGGATTCGTTTTAACCGGAGCAGACGGAAGCAAATCTTATCTGTTCCCGACCTTATTTGTAACCATTGCCTGCGGTGCTGTTTCCGGATTCCACAGTCTGGTATCTTCTGAGACATCATCTAAGACCATCCGCAATGAAAAAGATATGCCTATGGTTGGTTATGGTGCAATGGTAGTAGAGTCATTACTTGGAATTATCGTATTGGTCGTTGTTGGTGCAGTAGCTGTAAATGGTACAAAACCAGATGGAACACCATTTGCAATCTTCTCATCCGGTGTTGCCGGTTTCCTTGAAATGTTAGGTGTACCAAATGATGTGGCAACTGTATTTATGACCATGTGTGTATCTGCATTAGCACTTACTTCACTGGATTCTGTAGCACGTATCGGAAGAATGTCCTTCCAGGAATTATTCTATGAGGATACAACAGACCCTGCAAAAATGGGTGGTGTCCGCAAAGTATTAACCAATAAATATTTTGCAACAATCGTAACCTTATTCTTTGGATACTTATTAACACTGGGCGGATACAACAATGTATGGCCGCTGTTTGGTTCCGCAAACCAGTTGCTTGCAGCACTTGTTCTGATTGCACTGGCTGTATTCTTAAAGACTACCGGACGTACCGGCTGGACGCTGTATGTACCAATGGTAAGCATGCTGGCAGTAACCTTTACTGCACTGGTTCAGAAATTCATTGCACTGGTAAGCAATGTAATGAATGGAACTGCAGTATTCTTAGTAGATGGTTTGCAGCTCATTGTTGCAGTTCTTCTGATGGTATTAGGTGTTATGGTAGCAGCAAGCTGCTTTACCAAACTATTAAAGACCAAAAAACAGGAAGAAGCATAAATTGAATAGAAATTAAATTGAAATTTTTAAATGGAAATTACATTTACTTCTTTTCAAATGGGGAAAAATAAGATACAATCTTGAGTTATGAGATAGTAAAGGAGCAAATGACGATGATTAAGGTAGTTAAATTTGGTGGAAGTTCACTTGCAAGTGCAACGCAGTTTGCAAAAGTAGGCAGGATTATCACATCAGACCCGGAACGCCGCTATGTTGTACCAAGTGCACCGGGAAAACGAAATTCCAAAGATACCAAGGTAACAGATATGTTATATGCATGTTATGCTCTGGCGGAAAATGATGAGGATTTCGATAAGGAATTAAAAAAGATTGCAGAACGTTATGATTCCATTATTAACGGATTGAACTTAAAGCTTTCTCTGAAAGATGAGTTTGAAGTAATTGAGAAGAACTTTGCAGCTAAGGCAGGTTCTGATTACGCAGCTTCCAGAGGCGAATATTTAAATGGTATTGTAATGGCGAACTATTTAGGCTATGAATTTGTGGATGCGGCAGAAGTAATTTTCTTTGATAAAGATGGTAACTTTGATGCAGACAAGACAGATAAAGTGTTGAGCAAACGTCTTTCCAAGGTTGAACGTGCTGTAGTTCCTGGATTTTATGGTTCCATGCCGGACGGAAGTGTTAAGACCTTCTCCAGAGGCGGCTCTGACATTACAGGATCTATTGTTGCAAAGGCTGTTCATGCTACAGCATATGAGAACTGGACTGATGTTTCCGGTTTCCTGATTGCAGACCCAAGAATTATTGACAATCCGGAACCAATTAAAGTAATTACATACCGTGAGTTAAGAGAGCTTTCCTACATGGGAGCAAGCGTATTACATGAAGATGCAGTATTCCCGGTCCGTAAAGCCGGTATTCCAATCAACATCCGTAATACCAATGCACCGGAAGATGAGGGAACATGGATTGTGGAAACAACCTGTCACCAGTCCAAATATACCATTACCGGTATTGCCGGAAAGAAAGGCTTCGTATCTGTAAATATTGATAAAGATATGATGAATTCAGAAGTTGGTTTTGGACGTAAAGTGCTTTCTGCATTTGAAGAAAACGGTATTAACTTTGAACATATGCCATCTGGTATTGATACCATGACCGTATTTGTACATCAGCCGGAATTTGAAGGCAAGGAACAGGCAGTTGTATCTGCAATTCACCGTCTTGCAAAGCCGGACAGCGTAGAATTAGAGTCTAACATCGCCCTGATTGCAGTTGTAGGACGCGGTATGCGTTCCACCAGAGGAACATCCGGAAGAATCTTCTCAGCACTGGCACATGCAAATGTCAATGTTAAGATGATTGACCAGGGGTCATCTGAGTTAAATATTATCATTGGAGTAAGTAATTCTGATTTTGAAAATGCCATCAAGGCAATTTACGATATTTTCGTAACAACGCAGTTATAAGAAAACTGAAGAAAGTATATAAAGAAGATGTAGAAAAAGAGACCTGTTATTTTGCAGGTCTTTTTTTACTTTACAGGAAATTGCTTTTCTGTAAAGTAAAAAACGCTCCGTGAGGATGCACACTGCGGCGTATAAAAATGTCTGGTAAATAAATTTAAGGAGTTTAATAAAAAGCAGGTGGAAAGTTGGAATATTTGTGGTAAAATAAAAGAAATATGCTGGAGGGAACATAATGGAAGAACTGGGTAATATTGCAGTCTTTTTAGCTGGATGGAATAGTGAATATCAGACCAGATTAATCAATGGTATTATTCGTAAGGCAAAGGAAGCAAACTATGCAATCTCTATTTTTTCCTGTCAGGCAGGGAGTGAGATTTCGGACAAGCATGTGCTTGGAGAAAATAAAATATATTCGCTGGCTAATCTTTCGCGTTTTGATGGCGTAATTCTTGCAACCAATACAATTTGGGAGAAACCAACAAAAGAGGAAATTATTCGAAGAATACATCACGCTGGCATTCCTGCAGTAAGCTTTGAGGAAAAGGTAGAAGGCTTAAGCCTGATTGGAATAGATAATTATAAGGCAATGCGGGAGATGATAGAGCATGTTGACAGTCATGGCTATCATCCAATTCATTTTGTAGCTGCAAATGCAACAAATGAAGAGAGTAATATCCGCCAGAAGGCATTTGAAGATTTTGTGGAAGAAAAGAACTATTCAACAGAAGATTATGCGGTATGGCATGGGGATTTTTCCTTTGACAGTGGCGTACAGGTAGTGGATGCCATGGAAGAGGCTGGAAAGATACCACGGGCACTTTGCTGTGCCAATGATGAGATGGCATTAGGCGCCTGCAACCGTTTGAAACAGTTGGGATATCAGGTGCCACAGGACATAGCAGTAACAGGATTTGATGGCTCTTATGATACCCAGCGCTATATTCCGGGAATTACTACGGTAGCCAGACCAAAGGAGACACTGGGATATACCGCTATGCAGTTACTTTTGCAGGAAATTGAGACAGGGAAGAAACAGGAGCTGATTTTATCTTCCCGTGTTGCAGTGCATGAAAGCTGTGGCTGTGTTTTAGAGGATAAAAAGCGCGTGGTATCTGCGATAGAAACGTTATACTTTGAAAAAAAGGAAAATGAAAAATATACTTATCAGATACGCAATATGGAAGATGAGATGATGGAGTGCGAATCATTGGAAGAATTAATCTTCTGTATCCGCCAGAATATTGGGAAGTTTACGACAGAGGATGTATATCTGTGCCTGAATAAGAGTATTTATTATGAGATGACCGGCCGTGGTAACAGCATTTTACGCAACCGCACAATTACCCGGGATTATGAAAACAAGATATACATAACCAAATTAAATAATGAGGACGGCATGCCGGAATTTTATTCTTTTACCAGTGAGCAGATGTTCCCGGCAATGTGGAATGGCAGAGGTTCAGGGGAATATCTCTATATGCCGGTTCATTTCAGGGATAATTGCCTGGGATATATGATACTGACCGGTACATTGGATACAAAACATATTCCGAATTATTATGTCTGGATTCGTAATATCAGTAATGCATTGGAAAAGTTAAAGAATGTATCAGAACTTCGGAATGCTGCCCGTAACATTGATAATATGGCAGTCCGCGACAGCCTGACAGGAGTTTATAACCGGATGGGAATCAACCGTTTTGTGGTAGATATGGTAAAACAGGCAAATACCAGCAGGCGTCGATTGTTATTTATCTTTGCTGATATGGACGGGTTAAAGAAAATCAATGATGAGTTTGGTCATGAAGCGGGTGACCAGGCAATCTGCTTTGCAGCAGAGGCATTACAGGAGGCGTTCTGTGAAAAGGAACTGATTATCCGTTATGGAGGGGACGAATTCTTAGTGGTTTCTGATGCTTTATGCTGGGAACAGGCTGAAGAAAAGAAAGCTCAGATAACAGCCTTGTTAAAGCAGTGGCAGAGGGATGAGAAGCTGCCGTACCGTCTGTCTATGAGTATCGGTTATTACCAGAAGGAGCCGGATACCGAGGCATCCATGGAACAGTATATTAACTGGGCAGATGAGCGAATGTATGAGATGAAATGTAAGAACCGTGAGCAGCGAAAATAAATAATAAGTATAAAAAGCATGAAAGGCATTGGAGCAGAAAAATTTTCTGTTCCGATGCCTTTTTGACAGTTGCAATGCATCTGCAGGTTAAGCCATTTGATTTGCAGTTTTATAGCGGTAAATCATTTCTGCATGCTGCTGTTCTTCCGTCTGGATATGGTTTAAAATCTGACGGACTTTTGGAGAAGCAAAGCTGAATAAATCGTTGTTGTATGCGGAAGATACATACTTTTCACTGGAAATGGAATCACTGCACAATAATGCATCATGCTTCTTGTCGGCATTTTCACTGGATGCATGGTAAGCAGCTTTTGGCTGATAGTTCTTCGGGGCAGCTATACCAACATCAGGCGTATCACCGGAAAGCAGACTGCTGATGGTGTCATAGTGTTCTGCTTCTTCTTTCTGAATGACCTCAAATAACTGTTTTAATTCAGGGTCTTTTGCTTCGCTGCTGTAAAAGGCATATTTGTCGCGGCAAAGTTCTTCCTGCTGTTTTAAATCATTTAACAGCATAGTCTCTTGTTCGGTTAAAATCATTTTGTCATCACCTCATCCGTAATATAACCCTAAAGGAGTATTTTTATACAAATTATGCAAAAAAAAGATAGAATTATTGATTGCACTTGATAACTGTGCTATGCTAAAGTGTATTTAACCATTTAAATTGGAATCAAAAGAGAATAGGAGCGAATAAAAATGTTAGACCAGATTAACAACATTCTTGGTAAAATTGATAATTTTGTCTGGGGTGTACCACTTATTGTATTGATCCTTCTGGTGGGAATTTTTCTTACCATCCGCCTGAAGGGACTTCAGATTAGGAAATTACCATTAGCAGTAAAATATTTGTTTGAAAATGAAAAGAGTGGCGAATCCGGCGAAGTATCCAGTTTTGCAGCACTTTGCACTGCATTATCAGCAACCATAGGAACCGGAAATATTGTCGGAGTAGCAACTGCATTGGTAGAAGGTGGACCGGGTGCGTTATTCTGGATGTGGATAGCAGCACTGGTAGGAACTGCCACAAAATATAGTGAGTGTCTTCTGGCAATCAAGTACCGTGTGGTGGCAGAAGATGGTCATATCATCGGCGGCCCATTTTATTATATTGAAAAAGGAATGGGACCAAAGTGGAAATGGCTTGGAAAATTATTTGCCTTCTTTGGTGTAGGTGTAGGCTTATTTGGAATCGGAACCTTTACACAGATTAATGGTATTACCAGTGCAGTAAAGGGTTTCTTTGACCCGGATACCATCTGGACAGTTGACCTCTTTGGAAGAACTTATTCCTGGACTGTAATTATTGCAGGTATTATTCTTACCATCTGTGTGGCGCTTGTTATCATCGGTGGAATTAAGAGAATCTCTACAGTATCACAGGTCATTGTACCATTTATGGCACTGACTTATGTGGTAGTTGTATTAATTATTATTGTGATGCATATTACAGAGGTTCCAGCAGCATTTGCAACCATTATAAAGAGCGCCTTTGGATTTAAGGCGGTAGCCGGTGGTGCAATGGGAAGTATTATTGTAGCAATGCAGAAAGGTATTGCCCGTGGTATTTTCTCAAATGAAGCAGGACTTGGTAGTGCACCAATTGCGGCTGCAGCAGTCCAGACCGATTATCCGGTAAAACAGGGACTGGTTTCCATGCTTGGAACTGTAATTGATACACTGATTATCTGTACCATGACAGGTCTTGCAATCGTACTTACAGGTACATGGGACATGGGCTTGGAAGGTGTTGCCGTTACAACCAAGGCATTCCAGCTCGGACTTCCGTTCCCAAATCAGGTAGCATCCTTTATCCTGATGGTATGTCTGGTATTCTTTGCATTTACCACAATCTTAGGATGGGATTATTACAGTGAGCGCTGTCTGGAGTATCTGACCGGACATAAGAAGGCTGTTGTAAAGGCATACCGCTGGTTATACATCTTAGCGGTATTTATCGGACCGTTTATGACAGTATCTGCTGTATGGACCATTGCAGATATTTTCAACGGACTGATGGCTCTGCCGAACCTGATTGCAGTTACTGCATTGAGCGGTGTGGTTGTGGCTGAAACCAAAGTTTATATGGATGGATTAAAAAAAGATAAGATTCAACCATAGAAAGATAGGAAAAAGGGAATATTAGGTGATCACTAATTAGGAGCAGGTACAGTGAGAAAGTTATTGCGTTTTTTAAAGGATTACAAAAAAGAGAGCATTTTAAGTCCATTATTTAAATTATTAGAGGCATCCTTTGAATTGTTTGTGCCTTTGGTTATGGCAGCAATCATTGATACCGGTATTGGCAATAAAGATGGCGGATTCATCTTGAAAATGTGTGGAATCTTGATTTTGCTGGCATTAGTGGGACTGACCTGTTCCATTACTGCACAGTATTTTGCGGCAAAAGCGGCAGTAGGTTTTGCAACTAAGGTACGTCATGCATTATTTGACCATATTCAGAAATTGTCCTATACAGAGATGGATACCGCAGGAACGGATACCATGATTACCAGAATGACCAGTGATATCAATCAGGCACAGTCCGGTGTCAATATGGTACTCCGTCTGTTTTTGCGTTCTCCTTTTATTGTATTTGGTGCCATGATTATGGCATTTACCATTGACGTAAAGGCAGCGCTTATTTTTGTGGTAACGATTCCTGTTTTATCCGTTGTGGTATTTGGAATTATGATAATTACAATTCCGTTGTTCCGCCGGGTGCAGGCATCTTTAGATAAAGTCCTTGGAGTAACAAGGGAGAATCTGACCGGAAGCCGTGTTATCCGTGCCTTTAATAAAGAGCAGGAAGAAATTGCAGATTTTGATGAGAGTAATGAGAGGCTGACGGATGTACAGCTCTTCGTAGGAAAAATTTCAGCATTGATGAATCCGCTTACCTATATTATCATCAACGTGGCACTGGTTATTCTTATCTGGACAGGTGCAATTCAGGTAAATATCGGAAAGATTTCACAGGGTGAAGTAGTAGCACTGGTAAACTATATGTCCCAGATTCTGGTGGAATTAGTAAAGCTTGCAAACCTGATTATTACGGTAACCAAGGCAATTGCCTGTGGAAACCGCGTGCAGAGTATTTTTGAGATGGAGACTTCCATGGTGGATGGAAATGGAAGCAAAAAGGAAGATACCGGATATACCGTAGAATTCCGCAATGTTTCCATGCGTTATAAAGGTGCCGGAGCAGATACCTTAACCGGCATTGATTTTAAAGCAAAGCCAGGAGATACCATTGGTATTATCGGTGGAACCGGTTCCGGGAAGTCCTCTGTAGTCAATCTGATTCCTCGTTTCTATGATGTCACGGAGGGACAGGTTATGGTAGATGGCATGGATGTCCGGGAATATAAGATTACGGATTTAAGAGATAAGATTGGTATTGTGCCGCAGAAAGCAGTTCTGTTTGCGGGAACCGTCCGAAGTAATCTTGCCTGGGGCAAAGAGGATGCGACGGAAGAAGAGATGCAGCAGGCACTTTCCGTTGCACAGGCAGCAGAAGTTGTAGATAAGAAAGACGGTAAGCTGGATGCGGAAGTAGAACAGGGTGGAAAGAATTTCTCCGGTGGACAAAAGCAGCGTCTTACAATTGCCAGAGCACTGGTAAAACAGCCGGAAATCCTTATCATGGACGACAGCTCATCTGCACTGGATTATGCTACCGATGCTAAACTGCGTCAGGCAATTCATAATATGCCAAGCCGTCCGACCGTATTTATCGTATCACAGCGTGCCGCATCCATTATGTATGCCGATAAGATTATCGTATTAGATGATGGAACTGTTGCAGGAACCGGCACCCATGAAGAGCTGTTAAAGGATTGCAGCGTATATCAGGAAATCTATTATTCGCAGTTTAAGAGGACGGAAGGAGGACACTGATATGAAAAAGGAATCAAGACAGAAGGAAACCCTTGGAAGAATCCTTAAGTATATGAAAAAGTACTGGTTATTCTTAGGTTTGTCCATTGCATTAGCGGTGATCAGTGTAATTTTAACCTTATATATTCCGATTCTTACCGGAGATGCCATTGATTATATCGTAGACAAAGGAAAAGTAGATTTTACTTATATTACACCAATCCTTAAGAAAATGGTGGTAGTCATTCTGATTACGGCAGTTGCCCAGTGGATTATGAATGTCTGCAACAATAAGATGACTTATAATATTGTCCGGGATATCCGTAAGGATGCTATCCGTAAAATAGAAATTCTTCCACTGAAATATTTAGATGCTCATTCCTATGGTGAAATAGTCAGCCGTGTAATTGCAGATGTAGACCAGTTCGCAGATGGACTTCTGATGGGTTTTACCCAGTTGTTTACCGGTGTGGTAACAATTATCGGAACTTTAGGTTTTATGTTGAGCGTCAATGTAAAGATTACGGCAGTGGTCGTATTTTTAACACCGTTGTCTTTTGTGGTAGCAGGATTTATTGCAAAGAAAACATTCTCCATGTTTAAGCTGCAGTCAGAGACAAGAGGAGAACAGACTGCTTTAATCGATGAAATGATTGGAAACCAGAAAATTGTCCAGGCATTTTCCCATGAAGATGAGGCGTTGGAAAGTTTTGATGAAATTAATGAAAGACTGGAAAAATATTCCCTTCGTGCCTTATTCTTTTCCAGCATTACCAATCCGAGTACCCGTTTTATCAATGCGTTAGTTTATGCAGGTGTGGGCGTGTTTGGCGCAGTTTCGGCTATCCATGGTGGAATCAGTGTTGGGCAGTTATCCTGTTTCTTAAGTTATGCAAATCAGTATACGAAGCCTTTTAATGAGATTTCCGGTGTCGTAACTGAGTTACAGAATGCACTGGCTTGTGCAGCAAGAGTATTTGAGCTGATTGATGAAGAGGCACAAGTACCGGATGCAGAAGATGCAGTGGTATTAGAGGAAGTAAAGGGAGATGTGGATTTAGAGCATGTTTACTTCTCTTATGAGCCGGGGCAGAAGCTGATTGAGGATTTTAATCTCCATGTCAATCCGGGTGAGCGTGTGGCAATTGTCGGACCGACCGGATGCGGTAAGACAACATTGATTAATCTTCTGATGCGGTTCTATGATGTCAACAGCGGAACCATCCGTGTCAGCGGCGTGCCGGTTAAAGATATGACAAGAAGCAGCCTGCGCAGCAGCTATGGTATGGTATTGCAGGAAACCTGGTTAAAGGAGGGAACCATTCGTGAGAACATCTGTATGGGAAAACCGGATGCTACCGATGAAGAAATCATGGAGGCAGCAAAAGCTTCCCATGCCCATAATTTTATCAAACGTCTGCCCAAGGGCTATGATACGGTAATTGCAGAGGACGGTGGCAATCTTTCCCAGGGACAGAAACAGCTTCTTTGCATTGCCAGAGTTATGCTTTGCCTGCCGCCAATGCTGATTTTGGATGAAGCAACTTCATCAATTGACACACGAACTGAGATGAAGATTCAGGAAGCTTTTGGCCGGATGATGAAGGGAAGAACCAGTTTTATCGTTGCCCATCGTCTGTCTACCATTGAAGAGGCAGACATTATTCTGGTTATGAAAGACGGACATATTATCGAACAGGGCAATCATGAAGAACTGCTTCAGAAGAATGGCTTCTATGCAGCCCTTTATAACAGTCAGTTCGTACAGTCATAGAATTGATTTATAGTGTTACATGTTGTAACAACATTTCGTACGTTACCCCAAGTTCCGGATTAAAATTCCATGGAACGAGAGCTGCCTGGCAGCCGGGGTAACGTTTTTTGATGTCTAAAATGCATTCCATGGCGCCGATTACGGGAGAATCATTAAGGGAAGAAGTCCGTTCATTTCCAAAGAAAGCGTCTTTCCCGGTAGAAAGCAAAATGGTATCATTAACCCGTTTTACAATCTCATCGGTCTGGGAGGCAATATATTCCGTTACCCGTTCGTCCTGCCAGTGACAGGCTTCTGCAATGGTATCCCAGATCCACGCAGCCATATTATTAAGCTGGCTGTGAAGACCAAAAGCTACAGAATAATCAAAAGCATGGATGCCATAGCGTATGACATGCTTTTTTGCTTTCTCATAAGTCTGATGCAGAAATGCCAGTGCCGTACTGACCGGAAGCTCCGTATCGATGGAAGCACCAAAAAGCTTTTTCTGCTCAAAGAGTGTATCACAGAAATTCTCGTAGTCACTGCCGTATAAACCGGTAAGATTGCATTCGTCAAGGTGAATGGTAGGATAAGATTCCAGTTGATAGCGTTTAAGAGCCTGTTTCATGGCAGGAAGATTATTATCAATTAAAGTAATCGATGAAAAGTGTCCGGCAAGGAGTGACAAGTCCCAGTCGTTACAGCAGCCAGCACCAAAGATAGCAAGAGTACTGTCAGCAGCAGTAGATGCAATCAGATAGTTGCTGATGGCATTGCGATACTCTGCCCAGTCTTCATAGGCGTGGGGCAGAAATTGTTTTTGCAAGAGGTCTTCGTAAAGTGACATGGGATACTCCTTTCGTTATGTGTATCAGAACGGTTGGTATAAATGTGGTTATTTTTGATGCTGAGAGGGAAAGAACATTTTCCAAGTAGCTGTAGCAGATATGGCTTTTCAACCACCACAACAGACCACATTTATACAAACTGGTTTGCTTCCTCATCATATTCGTAGTCGATGGCAGAAAGCTTGCTGCAGAGCTCATCTTTCGAAAGATTTAATGCAGAACAGAGTTCATTTAAGGTAGGGTAGAAGTCCCGAAGCTGCGTGTTGATGTAACTTAATAACATGACTGGGTCATTTGGTATATTCATGGTGTAATATCTCCTTTTATCATTGATTGCATAGGTGCTTGCGAAAGGGGGAGAGGATTTCCTGCAATAATATTACGCCGATTCACAGGGAAATTTCTCTTTCGATACAAAATACCACAATTCTAAAATGCATCTTTTGCTTGTTATTATTAAAACCGTCTTTCCAATGTTTGTCAGAATAGCAGCACGGTTCGTCGAAGTACAGATGCCTGATAAAGGCTGTTAGGGGCACTTGGAATTTCGTCTGGCAACAGGCAACGCTGGTACAGGGATGTACCAGCGAGGCACATTTGAACATGGATGTGAATTTGTGCCGGTTGCCAGACGAAAACAGCATTATACCGAAATTCCTAGTGCCCCTTGCAGGCATTATGTGGCATCTGCCCTCGACGGACAGTACTGCTATTCAGCCAAAGCAACCGGAAAGACAGTTTACAAACAAGCAAAAGACGCATTCTAAGAACTGTTGGCATTTTGTATCGGATAAAGAGAAATTTTCCTGTGAATCGCATAATATTTTTCGCAAAAACTTTCCCCATTCGCAAGCACCTATGGATTATTCAGGTATATGCCCAATTTTAGTCTAAAATTTATCGGCTGACAACCTGAAATTAATATAGAAAATGATTTACATTACTGATTTATCATGGTAGTATACTAAAGTGATAGAAAAAGAACTTAATAAAAAGATATTACAAAAAGAGGAGGAACTCTATTATGAAGAAGAAAATGTTGACTGTTTTACTGGCAGCTGCAATGACCGTGTCACTGGCTGGCTGTGGAAGTAAGGATGCAGATAAGAAAGACAATGCATCTGTCCAGAATACTGAAAATGCAAAGAGCGACAATGGTTCAGACCGTACCCAGTTTGTTGTAGGATTTGACGCAGAATTTCCACCATATGGTTATATGGATGAGGATGGAGATTATACCGGATTTGACCTTGAACTGGCACAGGAAGTATGCGACCGTAACGGATGGGAACTGGTAAAGAAACCAATTAACTGGGATTCAAAAGATATGGAATTAGAGTCAGGTTCCATTGACTGTATCTGGAACGGATTTACCATGAATGGAAGAGAGGATGATTATACATTCTCTGATCCATATGTAGACAACAGTATCGTTGTAGTTGTTGCAAAAGATTCGGATATTAATAAATTATCAGATCTGGCAGGAAAAGTAGTAGACGTCCAGGCTGATTCTTCAGGACTTGCAGCATTACAGGGAGATGATGCAACCGATGAAAATAAAGAGCTGACTGCATCTTTTGCTGAACTTCAGCAGGTAGCTGATTACAATACTGCATTTATGAACTTGGAGTCCGGTGCTGTAGATGCAGTAGTATTGGATATCGGAGTAGCAAAATACCAGATGTCATCCAGAGGAGATGCTTTCCGTATGTTGGATGAGCAGGTATCCAGCGAGCAGTATGCAATCGGATTTAAAAAAGGTAATACAGAGTTAAGAGACCAGGTTCAGAAGACCTTGGATGAGATGGTAAAAGATGGAACATTTACTACTATCGTAAATAACTACACAGATTATAATTTACCAGAAATGGTTTGCTTAGGAGAATAGATATGTCATTTATTGCTGTAGCACAGCAGCTGGGTTCCGGTATGCTGGCATCACTTTCTATATTTGTATTAACATTGGTATTTTCACTGCCGTTAGGACTTTTCGTGGCATTTGGAAGAAAGTCACGGATTAAGCCGGTGCAGTGGCTTGTAAAATTATACATATCCATTATGCGTGGAACTCCGCTGATGCTTCAGCTTCTGGTGGTGTATTTCGGACCATATTACTTATTTGGAATCCGAATCTCCAAAGAGTATAGCTTTTATGCAACAATCATTGGTTTCTCCATTAATTATGCGGCATATTTCGCAGAGATTTACCGTGCAGGAATCGAAGGAATCCCGGTAGGGCAGTATGAAGCAGCCAAAGTATTGGGCTACTCTAAGGCACAGACCTTCTGTAAAATCATTTTCCCACAGATGGTAAAACGTGTGGTGCCGCCGGTAACCAATGAAGTTATTACACTGGTAAAAGATACTTCCATGGCATTTGTACTGGCTTATGCAGAAATGTTTACCATTGCAAAACAGATTGCGGCCCGTGTCAGCAGCATCATGCCATTGTTTGTAGCAGGACTTTTCTACTACATCTTTAACTTTGTAGTGGCATTTATCATGGAACGAATTGAAAAGAAACTGAGTTATTATAAGTAAGGAGAGGAAAAGAATGAAGCTGTTAGAGATAAAGAATGTAAAGAAAAGCTTTGGGGCTGTAGATGTACTTCATGATATTTCACTCTCCGTGGAACAGGGTGAGGTTGTAGCAATTATCGGTCCTTCCGGTTCCGGTAAATCAACACTGCTGCGTTGTGCCACACTTCTTGAGACTATGGATGAAGGAGAACTGGTTTATCTCGGTGAGCATGCGGTGTCAACCGGTGCAGATGGCAAATCCCGGTATGCAGGAAATGCAGAATTAAAAAAGATTCAGGGATATTTCGGACTGGTATTTCAGAACTTTAATCTGTTTCCACATTATTCCGTGTTAAAGAATCTGATGGATGCACCGGTACATGTGCAGAAGCGGAATAAAGAAGAAGTAAAAAAAGAAGCAATGGAGCTTCTTGAAAAAATGGGGTTATCCGATAAGGCAGACTGCTATCCATGCCAGCTTTCTGGTGGACAGCAGCAGAGAGTTGCCATTGCAAGAGCGTTAGCACTTCATCCACAGATTTTATTCTTCGATGAGCCAACCTCCGCATTAGATCCGGAGCTTACCGGAGAAATCTTAAAAGTAATCCGTCAGCTGGCAAGTGAGCATATGACCATGGTAATTGTAACCCATGAGATGGCATTTGCCAGAGATGTGGCTGACCGTGTCATTTTTATGGATGGCGGTTATATTATTGAACAGGGTGACCCGAAGGAAGTAATCGAGCATCCGAAAGAAGAGAGAACAAAGCAGTTCCTGGCAAGATTTGCCCAGAATTAGGATTGGGTAAAACCGGGATTGCATTATTTATAAAGTCTGCTATAATTCGTCATAGGTATTTGCTTCAACGACCAATAAATATGTATGAGAACAAGCATAGGAGAAGCTATGAAGATAATTATAGTGGGCTGTGGTAATGTAGGTGCAACACTTGCAGAACAGCTTAGTAAAGAAAAACATGATATTACAGTAATTGATTGCAGACAGCAGGCTGTTGAGGCAGTGACCAATGTCTGTGATGTAATGGGAATTATTGGAAATGGTGCAAGTTTTAATGCACAGACAGATGCAGGGATTGCAGATGCAGACCTTATGATTGCAGTGACAGGTTCAGATGAACTGAATCTTTTATGCTGTCTGATCGCAAAAAAAGCAGGAGGCTGCCATACGATTGCAAGAGTCAGCAATCCTGTATACAGTAGAGAAATAGGTTTTATTAAAGAGGAATTAGGGTTGTCCATGATTATCAATCCACAGCTTGCAGCAGCACGCGAAATGGCGAGACTGCTGAAATTCCCTTCCGCGCTCAAAGTGGATTCATTTGCCAAGAGCCGGGTGGAATTAGTCAACTACCGGATTGAGGAGGACAACCCTCTTTGTAATATGCAGCTTAAGGATATGGGAAGCAGACTGCATTGTGACGTACTGATAGCAGTGGTTGAGCGTGGAGATGAAGTATATATTCCGGATGGTAATTTTGAGTTGAAAGCCAGGGATGAGATTTCTATTGTAGGAACACCGGCTAAAACCATTGAATTCTTTAAGAAATTGGGTGTGCCTACTTCTTCTGCGAGAGATGCACTGATTGTTGGTGGCGGAAGAACTTCTGTTTATCTTGCAAAGCAGCTTTTGGAAATGGGTATCCGTGTCAAAATTGTAGAGCGTGACGAAGAACGCTGCGAAGAATTAAATGAAATGGTTCCAAAGGCGATGATTATCTGTGGTGATGCAACAGATAAAGACCTTTTAATCGAAGAGGGATTGTTAGAGACAGAAGCCTTTGTGGCAACCACTAATTTTGATGAAGAGAATATCATGCTGGCATTGTTTGCAAAGAGTTTATCTTCTGCAAAACTGATTACTAAAGTTCATCGTATTTCTTATGATGATATTATTGACCAGTTAGATGTAGGAAGTATTATTTATCCGAAATTTATTACTTCAGAGAGTATTATCAAGTATGTACGTGCTATGAAAAACTCCATGGGAAGCAATATTGAGACATTGTACCGGCTGAATGATAACCGGGTAGAAGCACTGGAATTTTTAATTAAAGAGGGTTCTCCGGTGGTTGGAATTCCATTGCAGGATCTTCGCTTGAAACCTAAGATGCTGATTGGATGTATCACCCATAAAGGAAAAGTGACCATTCCAAAAGGACAGAGTGTAATTGAAGTGGGAGATACGGTAATTCTTGTTACCACGACGACAGGGTTACATGATATCCGGGATGCATTAAGGTAGGAGGCTTGTCATGAATTATTCCATGATTCGATACATATTAAGCAGTGTTATATGCTTCGTGGGAATCTTTCTTCTGCTTCCGGCAGCAATAGCAGGTATTTATCAGGAAAAGGAAGGCTTTTTATATCTGATTACCGGACTTGCCTGTATGCTGATTGGGTTTTGGGGCAGAAGAAGAAAACCGAAGAGCAGTGTATTTTATTCAAAAGAAGGATTTGCAGCAGTTGCATTAAGCTGGATAATCCTCAGTCTGATTGGCGCATTGCCAATGTATTTAACCGGAGAATTTCCATCTTATATTGATGCGTTATTTGAGACAATTTCCGGCTTTACGACAACAGGTTCAAGTATCTTAAGTGATGTAGAGACACTTTCCCGTGGAACAGCTTTCTGGCGTTGCTTTACCCACTGGATCGGTGGTATGGGTGTGCTGGTATTTATTATGGCAGTCATGCCCCTTTCCGACAGCTCCAGTATGCATCTGATGCGTGCAGAAAGCCCGGGACCATCTGTTGGAAAACTGGTTCCAAAGGTAAAGACTACTGCAATGATTCTCTATGGAATCTATGTAGTCTTTACGGTGATTGAGATTATTGCGCTGTTAATAGCAGGAATGCCACTCTTTGATTCCATGACATTGACCTTTGGTACCGTGGGAACCGGTGGATTTGGACTATTGAACAGTAGTATAGCATCTTATAGTACAGCGGTGCAGATTATCATTACGGTATTTATGATTATCTGTTCCATTAATTTTACTGTATATTATATGTTTTTGATTAAGCGGCCGAAGGAAGCACTGATGTGTGAGGAAATGCGTTACTATCTTTTGATAGTATTCGGTTCGGCACTGCTTATTGCATTTAATATCAGAGCCAGCTTTGCTTCTTTTGGAAAAGCATTCCAGCAGGCAATCTTTCAGGTGGCATCTGTTATCAGTACTACAGGATTTGCCACGGCAGATTTTAATCTCTGGCCGGAATTTTCAAGAATGATTCTGGTGCTTTTAATGTTTGTCGGAGCCTGTGCCGGAAGTACCGGCGGTGGATTTAAGGTTTCCCGTCTCATTATTATGGTAAAATCTGTCCGTAATGAAATTATGTCTGTGACCCATCCGAGAAGTGTGCAGAAGGTACATATGGACGGAAGACGAATACCGGATAATGTGGTAAAGACTGTGTTATGCTATCTGGCAGGCTATGTTGTTATTCTTATCGTATCAGTGTTGTTAATCAGTCTTGATAATTTTGATATGACAACGAACTTTACAGCAGTTATGGCAACCTTTAATAATGTCGGACCGGGACTTAACAGGGTAGGACCGACCGGTAACTTTGGTGGGTTCAGTGTTTTATCCAAGCTGGTATTGATGTTTGACATGCTGGTTGGTCGATTGGAATTATACCCGATGTTAGTGATTTTTGCACCGGGTTTATGGCGGATTCATCCTCACCGCCATGTTGGCAAAGTTCAGTAAATCTTAATAAATAATAAGGAATCCCTCCTTTGCCTGTATGCTATAATGTGTTTGGAATAGCAGACAGGCAGGAGGGATTTTTATGAAAAACCGTATTCTTGTGGTGGATGATGAGAAGGAGATTGCAGACTTAGTAGAGATATATCTGGTAAGTGAGAAGTTTGACGTAATCAAGTGTTACGATGGAGATACAGCAATAGATGCAATAGAGCATGAGAAAATTGACCTTGCAATTTTGGATATTATGCTGCCGGGGATTAGTGGACTGGAGCTGTGCCGCCGGATTCGAAAAAAAGAGAATTATCCGGTTATTATGTTAACTGCAAAAGATTCCGAAGTGGATAAAGTAACCGGACTTACCATAGGAGCAGATGATTATGTGACAAAACCGTTTCTTCCGCTGGAACTGGTTGCAAGAGTGAAGGCACAGTTACGCCGTTATGAGCGCTATGGAGCAAGGACGGACCAGCCGGCAGAGAATAAGTCTTTCGACGGTAATATAATAGAAAATACATCTGCAAATGGTTCATATGATGCGGCAGATGGAATTTATGCATCAAATCATGCAGGAACGGAATCGGATGATACTATTATATGCCGTGGAATTTTGTTAAAGAAATGTGCACATGAATGCTATCTGGATGGAGATGAGATTTCACTTACACCGACAGAATTTACGATTTTGCAGGCGTTGTGTGAAGCAAAAGGCAGGGTACTCAGTGCGGAAGAGCTGTTTCATATTATCTGGAAAGACGAATATTATAGCAAAAGCAACAATACCATAACCGTTCACATCCGGCATCTGCGGGAGAAACTCAAGGATACCGGTGAACGTCCAAAATACATTAAGACAGTATGGGGAGTGGGATATAAAATTGAAGGATGACAATAATAATAAAAAACTGGATTTTGCACCGGTAAGACGAAAAATATTTTCCCGGATTATATTACTGATGGCAGGAGCTTTCTTTGGCATCTGGTTTCTCTACCAGTATGTGCTGCAAGGCAGATTTGCGGATGGAATTGTAAGGTTTCTTTATGATTTTACCAGCATGACTTATGAAGATGCGAGAGATTTCTATTGGCATAATATCGGAAATCACTTCGAACTGATTTTCTTTGGGGCAATTGCACTGGTATTCTGTCTGATGTTTTATTTCTTTTTAAATTCATTTACAAAATATTTTCAGGAAATCGATGACGGAATCAATGCATTGGTGCATCATGATGGCAGACAGATCCGCATGTCGAAGGAAATGGCTGCCATGGAAGAAAAGTTAAACAGCGTGAATGCAACTTTAAACCGGCAGCTTTATGATATTCAGATGGCAGAGAAGAAGAAGGATGAGCTGGTATTGTATCTTGCCCACGATATCCGGACACCGCTCACCTCTGTGATTGGGTATTTGAAATTATTAGAGGAGATGCCGGATATTTCAAAAGAGCAGCAGGATAAATTTATCCATGTCACCCTGGACAAAGCACTGAGACTGGAAGTTCTGGTGAATGAATTTTTTGACATTACCCGTTTTAACCGGCAGGATATTGAACTGGCAACGACAGAGATAGACCTTTATTATATGCTGATGCAGCTGTCGGATGAAGTCTACCCGCTTCTTGCACCGGAACATAAGAAAGTGGAAATACGGGCTGATGAAAACTGCAAAGTATATGGGGATGCAGATAAGCTGGCGCGGATTTTCAATAACATATTAAAAAATGCCATTGCCTACAGCAACCCGGACAGTACCATTGTCATTTCCGCATGGGAGGAGCCACCGGGAACCGTTATCCTGTTCAGTAATCAGGGGCAGACCATATCACCGGAAGAACAGCAGCGTATTTTTGACAAATTCTATCGGCGGGATGAAGCGAGACAGACCAACAGCGGAGGAGCGGGTCTGGGACTTGCCATCGCAAAAGAACTGGTGGATCTGCATGGAGGAACCATCCGTGTAATGAGTGAAAACGGCCGGACAACATTTAAGGTCTGCCTGCCGAGACGAAAAATGCCGACAGCTTAGAAACGCCGGTTGTATTTTTATGCGTATTATTTTATAATATTCGTTATGAGTAAAGAAGAAAAAAAGCTAAGACAACAAAATAAAGAGAAGATAAAGCAGGAGAAAGCCGTTGCCAAAGCAGAAAGCAAGCAGGAAAAGCAGGCGGTCAAAGAGCAGAGCCGGCACGAAAAAGCCGCTTCAAAGGAACTAGAAAAGCAGGAGAAGCAGCAGCGGAAAGCAGAAGATAATAAGCGTCGTCATACCGATATCAAATGGGACCGGCTGGATAATACGGCACATCTTTTTCCGGTTATTGCAGGAGAATCAATGAGCAATGTGTACCGGATTGCAGTTACCTTAAAGGAAGAGGTGCAGCCGGAGTATCTGCAGCAGGCACTGGATATCGTACTTCCAAAATTTCCGGGCTTTAACTTAAGACTGCGTCAGGGGATTTTCTGGTATTATTTTGAAGAAAATGGCAAGAGTGCTCCAAGAGTACAGGAAGAAAGACATTTTCCATGCCGTTTTATCAGACAGAATAAGAACCACAGCTATCTTTTCCGGGTAACTTATTATAAATGCCGGATTAACCTTGAGGTTTTTCATGTACTGACAGATGGCATGGGCGGAATCAATTTCTTAAAGGAGCTGACCTATCAGTATTTAAGACTGGTGCATCCGGAACTGAAGGAGAAGCTGGGAGATAAGTTAAGCAGCGACACATCCATGAACCGTGAGGACAGCTTCCTTAAAAATTACAAGCACAGCTATGCCAAGGGATATAAGACAAAGAAAGCATATCTTATCAAAGGGGAAAAATTACGAACCGATGAATTTGGAGTGATTCATGGATTTGTAAAGATTCCGGCATTGAAAGAGGTATGTCATAAATATGGTGTCAGCATCAATGAGTATCTGGTTGCGGCATTTGCTTACAGCGTATATCGGGAATATCTGCATGGCATGCCGGACAAACGTCCGATTCGTGTAGCGGTTCCGGTGAATTTAAGACCATATTTTAATTCCATTACCACCAAGAACTTTTTTACGGTAGTATCTGCAGAGTTTGAACCGGTGGAGGATTCCTATACGTTTGAAGAAGTATTGAAGATTACTACAGAGAGTCTTCATCAACAGATTAATAAAGAGCATTTAGAGGAACTGTTTTCCTATAATGTTTCCAATGAAAAATTATTGGTTGCAAGAGCAGTACCGCTGTTTTTGAAAAATATTGCCATGCGTTATGTGTATACATCGGCAGCACTGGCAAATACATCAACCGTAACCAACATTGGAAATGTGAAAGTGGAAGAGGATTACCAGCCATATATCAAGATGTTTTATGCATTCCTTGCCATGTCAAAGGGACAGAATATCAAGGGTACGATTTGTTCCTATCAGGATACGCTGGCATTTACCTTTAGTTCTGTTTTAAAAGATACATCCCTGCAACGTGGATTTTTCCGGAAACTGTCAGAGGATGGTCTGAATGTGGAAATAGAAAGTAATGGTGTGTATTATGAGTAAATGTAAGAACTGTAATGTGGAAATCTTAGATGACAGCCAGATCTGTCCGCTGTGCCACAGTGTATTAGAAGAGGGAGAAGAAGGACACAATACCTATCCGGATGCATGGATTCCCACCAGAAGATTAAAATTTGTGACAAATATTATATTCTTTCTGGTGTTATTAGGCAGTGTGGCAGCAGGCTATCTCAATTATATCTGGTATCAGGGAAAACTCTGGAGCCTGATTGCAATTGCAGGACTTTGGTATCTGTTCCTGATTTTCCGGCTGGATATTTTAAGCAATAATGGATATCGGACGAAAATCATAGCAACCACATTATCCGGAATTTTATATGTGATTCTGATTGACTGGATAGTGGGATTCCATGGATGGTCGGTTAATTATGTGCTTCCGGCAGGCATTATGCTGTTAGATGCAGGTATTGTTCTGCTCATGATTATCAATTCCAGAAACTGGCAGAGTTATCTGATGTTCCAGTTGTTTGGAATTGTATGCAGCCTGATACCGCTGCTTTTGATAGCACTTCACATCGTGACCCATCCGGGTTTAAGTGAACTGGCATTTGGAATATCGGTATTTTTATTCCTCGGAACGCTGATTATCGGTGACCGCAGAGCCAGACTAGAGTTAAAGAGAAGATTTCATGTAAGGTGATTATGGAAGAAAGTAAGACGAGTGTACAGGGCAGAGTCATCCGTGACCTAATTGCCCATTTTGCAAGTGATAACTTGATAGGAAGAAAATTAAAGACCGGAGAGCTTCGTAAGAAAATGGTGGAACCGGCGTGGAAATGTCCGGACTGTTTTCTGATGCAGAAAATTAAGATGCCACAGTTTGAAATGGAACTTTTAACCTCCATGCAGAATCCGAGGGAAGATAAAGTAGTTCTGCAGCTGCATGGTGGCGGGTATATTGGAAAAATGCGAAATGCCTACCGCACCTTTGCTGGACTTTACAGTGAGGTGGGAAAAGGAATCAGTGTGCTGACCATCGATTACCGCGTGGCACCAGAGCATCCTTTCCCGGCAGCATTGGAAGATACGGTGGAAGCCTATGAATGGCTGCTAAGCTGTGGATTTAAGCCGGAACAGATTATTGTGGCAGGTGATTCTGCCGGAGGTGGACTGGCATTGGCACTTTGCATGTACTTAAAGGATCATGGGAAAGCACTTCCCTGCGGACTGATTGCTATGTCTCCCTGGACAGATCTGACTGCCAGTGGTGAATCCTATGATACGAATTATGAGCGGGACCCTTTATTTGGAAATACAAGAGACAGTCTCATTTATAATAAGGATTATGTAGGAGACGCAGACGAAACGAATCCTTATATTTCACCGTTGTTTGGTGACTTCACAGGATTTCCGCCAATGCTGATTCAGGTAGGTTCTTATGAGATGCTTTTAAGTGATTCCACATCCGTAGCAGAAAAGGCAAAGAAGCAGGGCGTAAAAGTCCGCTTAAGCATTTACGAAGGAATGTTTCATGTATTCCAGATGGCAATGCTTATGATGCCGGAATCCAAGCGGGCATGGGCTGAAGTCGGCAAATTCATTGAGATGATTTCGGAATAAAAATCCGCTGTATCGGAAGAGACAGATTAAAATGTCTCAACCGGGACAGCGGATTTTGTATATGTAGGTAACTAACGTTTGTTAGTCAGGTGTGACACGTTCATATAATTTGGCAGTCCATTTTCATAGGAAATGGAAGTCTCGCCCTGAATCAGTGGGAGAAGATATGCTACCATTTCTTCGGTAACGTCATTTCCACGCTCGTTAATCCATGCTCTTGGAACGGATTTTGCTTCGTTCGCAATATTTTTGATTTCTGCATAACCGTATTCGATGGTATATGGTGCATTGGAAGTACGGTTCATGGTTACCATAGAAGCGGTAATGCCCTGTTTTGCAAAAGCAACAGCATGTTCACCGGAAGCAACTGCTTCATTTAAATCGGTGGCAGAAGAAAGGTGGGCAGCGCAACGTTGTAATACATTTACTTCTACAGAACGGACTTTTACGTTGATATTGTCTTTAATCAGATATTCCAGCGCTTTACCGGCACCGCTTAACTGGCTGTGACCGAAGGTATCTTCCTTGCTTTCTCCGGCACAGATATAATTGCCTTCTACATCATGAATTCCTTCAGATACCGCAATGATAATATTGTTGTGTTCCTCTAAGAGAGCACGCACATCCGTTAAGAACTCATCTTTATCAAAATTGCATTCCGGAAGATAAATAAGATGCGGTGCATCGCTGTATTCGTTTCTGGCAAGGGCGGAAGCGGCGGTCAGCCAGCCGGCATCGCGTCCCATAATTTCTACGATTGTTACACTCTTTACGGCATAGATAAATGTATCATGTGCGATTTCAAGTAAAGAAGATGCAATATATTTGGCGGCAGAGCCAAATCCCGGAGTGTGGTCTGTTACCATCAGGTCGTTATCGATGGTCTTTGGAATACCAATAATGCGTACATTGCTTCCGATACGCTCGGCATATTCGGAAAGCTTTAATACGGTATCCATGGAATCATTTCCGCCGATATAGAAGAATGCACCGATATTCAGCTTTTCAAACTGTTTGAAAATATAGTTATAAGAAGAATCATCATCCATAAAATCCGGCAGCTTAAAACGGCAGGAACCAAGGTACATTGCCGGTGTGTGAATCAGACGCTCTAATGCATTATCGTCTGATTCCATAATTTCGGAAAGGTTAAGATAATGTTCATTTAAAATACCTAAGATTCCATTTACGGAACCGTAAACAGTGCCATAGCAGCCGGCAGCACCTTTAATGACACCGGCAAGGCTTGCATTTATTGCAACGGTTGGTCCACCGGACTGGGCAACCATGCAGTTTTGAATCGATGTATTCATAGTCAGACTCCTTTGTGATTTCAAAGATTTGTGTTAGGATATATAAGAAAGTTATAGTTACGATAAGAAAATATCCTACAAGAATAACTATATATGATAGAATCGGAAAAGGCAAGACTAATCCGGCGGGAGTGGGAAGAACCGGAAAAGAAAATAGAGGAAAGGCAAAAGAGATGGAAAATTGTATGCTCTGCCCAAGAGAATGTGGGGTAAATCGTAAAAAAGGTGAAATGGGAGTCTGCGGTCAGACAGCAGCTATAAAGGCTGCAAGAGCGGCACTTCATATGTGGGAAGAACCGTGCATTTCCGGGCAGAATGGCTCCGGAACGGCATTTTTCAGCGGCTGTAATTTAGGCTGTATCTTCTGCCAGAATCACAATATTGCCACAGGAAAAGCTGGAATTGAAATAAGTATAGAGCGGCTGGCAGAAATTTTCCTGGAATTGCAGGAAAAGGGTGCAAATAATATCAATCTGGTAACGGCAGGACATTTTGTACCACAGGTTGTTGAGGCACTGAAGCTGGCAAAGCAGCAGGGACTTTATCTTCCGGTTGTTTATAATACCAGCTCCTATGAAAAGGTGGAAACACTTCGCCTGTTAGAGGGTTATGTGGATATTTATCTTCCTGATTTAAAATATGTTGACAGCGCAATCAGCAGCAGGTATTCTCATGCAGCGGACTATTTTACTTGTGCCAGTGCAGCAATTGCAGAAATGGTGCGGCAGGTAGGCGAGCCGGAATTTGTTTTCGAACGGGCAGCAGGCAAAGAAGGCAGCAGTGCAGAATTTCTGGCAGATGAGAAAAAGAAAATTTCGGAACAGCAGAATAATATGATATTTGACGCAGCAGAATATCAGGAGCGCAGCGAAGCCGGGGAGTCTCTTCTGATGAGAAAAGGCGTCATTGTGCGCCATCTTGTTATGCCGGACTGTGTGGAAGATTCCAAGCGTGTGATATCTTATCTTCTTAAGACCTATGGCGGTCAGATTTTTATCAGCATTATGAATCAGTATACGCCGCTGCCACAGTGCAGGGAGTATCCGGAATTAAGCCGCCGGGTAACGGAAGCGGAATATGATGCGGTGGTGGATTATGCGATTGAACTTGGCATTGAAAATGGCTTCATCCAGGAAGGAGATGTGGCAGAGGAGAGCTTTATCCCGGAGTTTGATGGAGAAGGGATTGTACGGAAAGATGAAGATAGATAATTAAAAACAAACTTATTGAACATATGTTCTTCACATGGTATAATATTAATGTATAATTGAAAAAGAAAGCAGGATGTGTTTTCCGATTATTAGATGCCCTCTAGTTGGTAAAGGAGGGTGATGCCCTATGAACACAATGGAAGTTCTCACTTTGTTGCTAGTAATATTTGCGGCGCTATCTTACATAGATAATCATAATAATAAAAAGAAATAGCATCCCACTCGTCCAAAAGTAGATGCTATTTCAAAAATAGTTTTCACTGAGGGCAAATCGGAGCATATCCGATTACCTTTCTAAGTAGATTATACACTAGGGTACTTGGCTTTTCAAGTACCCTTTTTTACTTGCCATTCATTCGTAAGAAACTGCCGGTGGCAGGTCCTGTAGGTGCAAGTGGCGAGAAAAATCGCATAGTCAATATGTGTGATGCTTAGAAATTCCGAAGTTTATTATTAGTTTGATCAAGCAAATAGTCTATTGATACATTATAATAGTCCGCAAGTTTTATAAGAATATCGGTTGGAATATCACGTTTCCCCAATTCGTAATAAGAATACGCTACTTGACTACAGCTAAGAACTTGAGCCATCTGCTCTTGCGTTATATCTGAATCTTCACGTAAATCACGTATATGCTTGTAACGATGAATTGTAGTTGTCATTTAGTTACCTCTCTTGAATTTAATATACATAAAACAATTTGTTATATTGATTTTTAAAACAAAATGTTTTAAAATATAAATGATTAAGAAAAAGTGATGAATAGATTTGGAGAGAGGAAGAGAAAATGAAAAGAGAAATAGTTAAAAAAACTATGATGTTACTGGCAATATCAGGGATGATTTTTTCGGGCTGCGGAAAAGAAGAAAAAACATATGTGCCACAAAAGAAAACTGAAACCGAAATAAGCAAATCAGAAAATGACAGTGAGTTAGAAACGGAAACAGAGGGTATATCAGAAGGGAAAAATTATAAAATAACAACGGAATATGATTTGGAAGATTATGCATCAGGATATGTTATTGTTTCTAAAAATGATGGATTATTATACGGAGTAATTGACAAAGATGGCAATGAAGTTATTCCGGTTGAATATGACAACATCCAGCTTGTCAGGGGAGAAGAGGAGGAAAGTGATAAGGATGAAGTATATTTTGTGTGTGAATATGAAGGGGAAGAGGAAGTTTTAGATAGCAATGGACAGAAGATTCTGGATGGAAAAGTAGAGAGAGTTACACCTCATTTAGGAGAGATTAGTGCCGATTCGCCTTTTTTCTATGAACTGAATTATACATATTCTACAGATTATATGAATCAGGATATTTCGCTTAGATATTATGATATAAAAGGGGATATGCTATGTGATATTAATCTTCTTGAGATAGAGGATATTGACCGTGCAATGTATGATACCGTAGATTTAACGGTATTAAATACAGAGCTTATTTCTAATGACAGGATATTGGTTTGTATAGGTGGTGCATTGAAACCAAAAGATGAGTCAAGCGGCTTAGAAGCATATTACAATGTATCATTATACAATTTGAAGGGAGAAAGATTACAGGAATGGAATGAGCTGGCTACTCCAAGTGGCATGACAGTAGAAGATGACAATAGTTTTATCTTTGTAACAGTTGATTATTGGGCAGAAGGTTATCAGTATGAATTATATTCGATAGATGAAAATGGCAATTTGACAGATTTAGGGGATTTGGAGTCCCAGAATAAGTATAGTTTATCAAGTGCAGGACAAATTCAGGTGAATGAAGAAAGCTCAAGTAGTGAGAATTCTAGTGACTATACATTGGGGAAAAATGGAGAGTATAGATTATATCAAACAAATGATACATGGAAATTGGAAGATTCCAATGGGAATCCATTATATGACAAGCGTTATTTTGAGTGCTGGCATAAAGAAGACTGCTTTTTCCTGCTGAATGAAGATAATCAGATTTGTTTGATAAATAAAAATGGGCAGATGCTTGTAGATTATGGAACAATTACATGGAACGGAGAATATGGAATGTTTGGAGATTCTGAGATAACGGATGATAGCATTCGGTCAGATGGAAATAGTGTATGTTTTGAAGTTGCAGGGGATGACGAAAATATTTTGTACATCTTTTTCCCCGAGGAAGAAAAGTAGAAATTTTAGAATAATATTATATTACAAGATGATATCATCTTTAGGAGGTTAATATGGGAATTGGTGATACAAGCGTATTTTAGGTATATTTGGAAGGAGCATTCGGGAAACTGGATGCTCCTTTTTCGTCGGGCAAATTCACCCTAAATTCGCCCTAAATGATAAAAAATCTTGACATCTCCCGCAAAAGTTCTATAATACATTTTCGGTAATGCGAGGATGTAGAAAGATGAATAAAGAAAGAGACTATTTTTTTGATAATTTAAAAGCGGTATTGATATTCTTAGTTGTGCTGGGACATTTCCTGCTTCCAATCCATGGAGATAATCCGCTGGTGGTAGTGAAACGGCTCATCTATGTATTTCATATGCCGCTTTTTGTATTTATCTCCGGCTATTTTGCCAAGAAAATTTATAAAAATGGACAATATAATTTTAAGAAAATATTGTATCTGCTGAAAGCATATGTTGTGTTCGTTGTGGCAATTCAGGTGGTATATGCCATTGCGGGATTTGAAAAATTTACGGAGATAGATTTCTTTTCCCAGAGTGGTGCACCGTGGTATTTATTTGCAATGATTGTATGGTATCTGACGATACCGCTTGTCCGGAAATGCAAAGCGGTGCCGGTTCTTTTGCTTACGGTAGTGCTGGCATTAACAGCTGGCTATTTTAAAAATGTGGGGGACTTTTTATGTCTGTCACGAATTCTGGTATTTGGACCGTTTTTCTATCTGGGATATTTTCTGGAGCAGAAGACACTGGAAAAAGCATTGCAGCCAAAATTTCAGAGACTGGTGGTTCCATGCGCGGAGGCAATCTGTATCTTTATTCTGGCATATGGAGCAAGGTTGAAAGATTCCCTGGGAATGGTATATGAAAATATATCCTATTATGAACTGGAAGAAGTGTGGAAAGGACCGATGGTCCGCCTCTCCCTGATGATTGCAGCATTTCTTATTTCTTGGGCAATCATGTTTTTTATTCCGAGAGGAAAGACAAGGTTGTCAGTAATTGGACAGAATACCATGCCGGTATATATGCTGCACCGGATTTTACGGGATATTCTGATGTTTGCCGGAATCTATGATTATCTGGGTGACTGGGGCTGGATAGCATTTTTTATCCTGCTGGGATTAAGCACCGGAATCGTATATGTGTTAAATAATTCACATGTTGTCAATCAGGTCAACCGGATACTGGCATTACATACGCCACAGTTGATCAGAAACTTAAAAAGGCAACGGGCACGTTAGTCTGGATGGAAGAGATTGATACCATTGGAATGATAAAGAGAGGTGGTCGTATGTCAGAGAATAGAAAAATTCGTGTTTTTTATCAGTTTAACGGATATGTCCAGGGTGTGGGATTCCGCTATCGCATGTCGCATCTGGCGGGGCATTTTGGTGTGACTGGCTGGGTGCGCAATGAATATGACGGCTCGGTACAGGCAGAATTGCAGGGACTGCCGGAAGAAATTGATATGATAATTCAAAGACTCTGCCAGGACCGTTACATCGAAATTCGCAGCATGGACAGAAAAGAACTTCCACTGGATGAGACGGAACGGGGCTTCCATGTAAAATATTAAAATGCAAAAAGCAGCTTCTGACATACTTTGTCAGGAGTCTTTTTACTTTACAGGAAATTGCTTTCCTATAAAGTAAAAACGCTCTGCGAGGATGCGCACTGCGGCGTATAAGGTAGATGTCGCAAGCGACCGCCGCAGGCGCGAGAATGTGCCAAGGTACATTCTTTGTTCAGAAAAGTTGCAAAAAATAGCAAGAAATAGTAAACTGTGGGATATGCGAGTATACTACTATGAAAATGAATTAGAGGATGAATTCAATGCATTTGACAGCTTTGCCATCCAGCTTGCCTTCGAACAGGCTAAATTGAAAAAGAAAAAGATGTACCGTGTAATCCGGGAAGGCAATTATACCGGATTTCCGGGATTTTACGGAGTGTTAATGCGCCATTGCAACACACTGCCGTTAAGCTCTAATTTTAAGACCATGGAAGACAGTGATGTTTTAGATGATGACGGATTCTATGTGCAGGAATATACGGTGCATTTCTGTGAACCGATTTATCCGGATCCGAATAAAAAGCGTGCACAGAATTCCTGTGAGATGCGGGATAAGAATTATGAAGCGTGGAAAGCTGTTTACGAGCAGAACTATGGAGAGAAACTGACCTATAGTTGTGATGAGGAACAGCCGATTAAAGAGAAGAAAACACTCTAATAAAAGTTGCAGGAAATGTAATATGTATTGAGAAAGGGTAAAGGGATAAATTATGAATAATCAGTGGAACCAGATGCCACCAAACATGCCGCCACAGCAGAGACCGCCGATGCCACCGAATATGCCGCCACAGCAGAGACCGCCGATGCCACCGAATATGCCGCCGCAGCAAGGTGGACCAATGCCGCCGAATATGCAGATGCAGCAGGGCAGACCGATGCCACCAAACATGCAGATGCAGCAGAGACCGCCGATGCCAACGAATATGCCGCCACGACAGGGAAAAATGCCACGGCCGGAGCTCTCTCCGGAAGATAAGAAGCAGGCAGACAAATTATGTATTATTTCCATGATTTTGATGTTTGCACCGATGGTAGTAATTTTTCTAAAGAATATTATTCTGGGACTGTTGTTTGATGCAGGAAAAGAAGAATTTTATTATAATATCGCAAGCAGCTATGTATTAGGTTCAATTCTGACTTTTCTTATGGCTGGCTGTGGAATTGCAGCACTGGTACTTATGATTTTGGTCCGTGTAAAATATCCGCAGAGTGTATTTGGTAAAGTGCTGATGTGGCTTTATATTGCACTTGCCATTCTTGTAGTAGTATTTATAGCAGTAACAATTATTGCCTGTGGGCTGGCATTCATAAGCTGTGTCCGAAACTGTCCGGGCTGATGAGGTAGGAAAATAAATGATAGATATTACGATTTTGCACTGGAGAATTTCGCCGTATTTTATCTGTTTTCTCTTAAGCTTTGTACTGGCATATTTTTATGTCACATGGTATTTGAAAAAAGCAGGAGTAAAGGGCAGTCATATCTTCTATTCAGAGCTTTTGAATACAGTTCTGGCATTATATTTTGGAGCATTTTATACCTTTATTGTGCAGCTGGCAGAACAGGGTAAAGTAGAAACATTTGGTTTTTCCAGTCTTGGCGGTATGGCGGGCATCCTGCTCGGTGTGTGGATTTTTACAAAAATCAGTAAGGAACATAAGATAGAGCTATGGACTGCATATGTGCTGGCATTGGGACTGATGTATGCAGTTTCAAAGCTCGGCTGCTTTTTTGCAGGCTGTTGTGTTGGCATGAGATATCAGGGACCTGGCAGTATCCGCTATCTTGATAATGGAGCAGCGGGGGAATACCTTTTTCCGGTCCAGCTGGCAGAGACGATCTTATTTCTGCTGGCGTTTTTGTTGCTTCACAGGATGGCAGAACGAAAAAGGAATGGTATAATTCCAAAGAGTCTGTTGCTGTATGCGATATTAAAATTCGTACTGGATTATCTGAGGTATTATGAAGACAGAAAGATTTTCAGTGCGAACCAGTGGGGATGTCTGCTGGTAGCTGTAAGCGTATTGCTCTATGAGGCAGTACGGAAAATTAAACAAAGAGCGAATAATAAAGTAATATAACGGATATGAGAAAAGAGTTTTGTGGGTGTTGTGCCGGCAGAACTCTTTTGCATTGTTATGCATCCAAAGAAGCTGCAGGACAGGTTATGGTGGTTATCAAGCGTTATATTTATTGTAAAAGGTTGGATTCGGAACAAAGTATTTAGAAAAAATTGAAAAATAAGTTTACATAATATAGGTACAAAATATGGGACACATCCTGTTGTAACATAATCTTATCAGAGAGCAAAGCCACTGAAAAATACCAGAAAAGCGAAGGAAAAGATAAGAAAAAAGACACAGGGAGGTCACAATTATGCGTGATAATACAGTACATGTAAGAAGAGGAAAGAAACATCCGTCAAGAATGGAAATGATAGTGCTTGCAGCTCTTGCAGCCCTTATGGTAAGCGGCGGAACATTATTACTGCTGGCAGCTTTGCTGGGACAGGATATTACAGACTGGAACCACAGGGCAGCAATTATAGCAGGACTTTCTCTTGCCGGAGTTGTGTGGGGATGGTTAATCAGGGCAAACCGTTAGACATATCCGTGGGATAAGTACGACATGGTTTTTCGAATTGAGGTTGACGCATTCCCGATAGTTTTCTATAATGAAACTGATTATATTGTACAGGAAAATCAAAAGAAGATTTTCTGTTGTTTTGGAGAAAAAGGGAATTGAAGGAGACGGAAAATGAAGAAAACAATTCGTAAGATAGAGATACTTTTCATGGCATTGATTTGCATTTTTGCCATGTCAGGAATGCCGATGCAGGTATATGCAGGTCCTGCGGATAATTCGCTGGAGACACTGACAGTAGCCGAGGGTTCATTATCACCTGCATTTGAAGGAAGCCGTATGTACTATACGGTACAGGTAGGACAGGATGTAAGCAGCGTGACGGTAAGTGCAAAAACGGTAAATCCGGCAGCAACGATTCAGTCCGGGGTGGGAACCACTACCTTAAAAACAGATGGAGATACAAAGATTGACGTAGTAGTGCAGGCAGAGAATGGAAATCTTGCAACTTATCATCTGACCATAACCAAGTCTGCAACAGGTGCTGCAACAGATACTACAACAAATACAGATACTACAACAAGCACAGACACAGGCAATACTCCGGCGGACAATAATACCGGAGCAGATAATGGCACAGATACAGCCACGCCGGACGATACTGTATCTGCCTATACCGTGTCAGAAGATTTCACAGCAGAACAGATTCCGGCAGATTTTACAGAAGCACAGGTACCTTATCAGGAAGCTGAATACCGTGGTGCTGCTTTTAACAATGGTAATTTATCTCTTTTATATATGACAGATGCAGCAGGAAATGCAGGCTTTTATGTGGTAAATGGCACCGATGGCAGTGTGTGCCCATATATTCGTATCGATAATGGGGATAAGTATCTGATTTTAATGACACCTTCGGCAGTGACTTCCTTTGTACCGGGCGAAGCAACCACGCCTATTCAGGTTGGAGACAGTACATTTGAAGATGCATACGCAACAGATACAGAAAATATTTATACCGTATATGGAATGACAAATGATGGACAGGAAGGCTGGTATAATTACAATACCAGTGATGGAACCTTCAGCGAATACCAGTACAGTGACAGCACGGAGGAGGATACCGATACCACCTATCTTCAGAATGCATTAAATGACTTAAATGACAAATATACCGCTAGAAAAGACCGGGATTTAAAAATTATTGCCGGATTAATTGTAGTAATCGTAATTCTTATTTTTATCATTATTAATCTGTTGCTTCGTGGAAGAAGAGGTTATGAAGAAGAGGACGATGATGAAATCGAAGAAGCAGTAGATATCTTTGAAGAAGAAAAACGCAGAAAGGCAAAGAAGAAACAGAAATTCGTAGAAGATGTCGGTAAAGTCGAAGAAGAACCGGTCGAAGAAAAAGAGACCAGTGCAGTGAAGGATTTACCGGAGAAAACAGAGTCAGAAGAAAAAGAAGAAGCGGATTCCGCCGCTCAGTTACCGGAAGAAGTGGCAGAACGGTTAGGTGAAACTGACTTTATGGAAGAATTTGAAGAAGAACCGGAATTTATGTCCGGCAGAAAGAAACGTGAAAAGGAAAAGAGAGAAAAAAAAGAGAAGAAACGGCGGAGCAAAGATATTTTTGATGACGATGATGAAGATAATGGAATCTTTGCAAGTCATGATGACTTTATTGAAAAAGAATCATCAGATGATGATATTGAAGTAATGGATTTAAATGATTTATAAGAGAATTGGCGCGTAGTGACAGGAGGATTTTATGCATAAACCATATACAAAACAAGCGCAAAAAGTAATAGAACTGACGACAAAGGCAGCCAGAAGCATGCATCATAATTATATTGGAACAGAGCACCTTTTACTGGGATTGCTAAAAGAAGGCAGTGGAGTAGCTGCCTGTGTTCTGATGGATGCGGGAGTAGAAGAAACCCGTCTGGTAGAACTGATAGAAGATTTAATCGCTCCATCTTCGGATGTGGCAGTATTAGACCGGAAAGGTTATTCTCCAAGGATTCAGCATATCATTGAGACCGCTGACCAGGAGGCAGAGCGTTTTGACAATGAGAATATCGGAACAGAACACCTTTTAATTGCATTATTGAAAGAGGCAGACTGTGCCGGTGTACGTCTGTTGAATACACTGGGTGTGAATATCCAGAAGATTTATATCGAGACTCTGGTAGCCATGGGAGAAGACGTAAACCGCTATAAAGAGGAGATTGCGGCAAGCAAATCCGGAAAAAAGAAAGCAGTAGAAGTAACGCCAACCTTAGATCAGTATTCCAGGGATTTAACTGCTATGGCAGCCTATGGTGAGATAGACCCGGTGATTGGCAGAGAGGCAGAGATTGCCCGCGTGATTCAGATTTTAAGCCGCAGGACGAAAAATAATCCATGCCTGATTGGAGAGCCGGGAGTTGGAAAGACAGCTATTGCAGAAGGACTTGCCCAGCGTATTGCATCCGGACTGGTTCCGGATACAGTCCGGGGAAAACGAGTGGTAACACTGGATTTATCCGGAATGGTAGCAGGCTCTAAGTACCGTGGAGAATTTGAAGAGCGGATTAAGAAAGTCATTCGTGAAGTGACAGAAGCAGGAAATGTACTTCTTTTCATAGATGAACTTCATACCATTATCGGAGCAGGTGGAGCGGAAGGTGCTATTGATGCATCCAATATTTTAAAGCCATCCCTTGCCCGTGGAGAAATACAATTAATCGGAGCAACCACATTAGAAGAATACCGTAAATATATTGAAAAAGATGCAGCCCTGGAACGTCGTTTCCAGCCGGTAACGGTGGAAGAACCGACGGAAGAGCAGGCAATAGAAATATTAAAGGGATTAAGAGAACGTTATGAGAAGCATCATCATGTACAGATTACAGATGCTGGAATTGAAGCCGCAGTGAAGCTGTCTATCCGTTATATTGCAGACCGTTATCTGCCGGATAAGGCCATTGATTTGATGGATGAGGCTTCCTCGAAGGTTCGCCTTGGCGGATTTAAAATGCCGGAGAAGATTAGTGAACTGGAACGTAAGGCTGCTCAGTTAGAGGACGATATGGAGACGGCATTGATGGAACAGCGGTTTGAAGATGCCGGGGCAATCCGCAAGGAGAAGGAAGCTGTCCGGAAGAAATACGAAAAGCAGGTGGAAAAATACCATCGGGATGCAGACAAGAAGAAACTGGTTGTCGGAGAAAATGAAATTGCAGAAATTGTATCTGACTGGACAAAGATACCGGTGAAGAGACTGGCAGAGGGCGAGGCTGCACGTCTCAACCGTCTGGAAAAGACACTGCATAAGCGTGTAGTAGGACAGGAAGAGGCAGTCAGTGCAGTGGCAAGAGCAGTCAGAAGAGGACGGGTAGGATTAAAAGATCCGCATCGTCCGATAGGTTCCTTCCTTTTCTTAGGACCGACCGGAGTTGGTAAAACAGAGATAACAAAGGCACTGGCAGAGGCTGTCTTTGGCGATGAGCAGGCAATGATTCGTGTTGATATGTCAGAGTACATGGAGAAGCACAGTGTTTCTAAAATGATTGGTTCACCGCCAGGTTATGTAGGTTATGAAGAAGGCGGCCAGCTCAGCGAAAAGGTCAGAAGAAAACCATATTCTGTTATTCTTTTTGATGAAATTGAAAAGGCACACCCGGATGTATTTAATGTATTGCTTCAGGTACTGGATGATGGACAGATTACAGATGCCCAGGGCAGACGGGTAGATTTTAAGAATACGATTATCATTATGACTTCCAATGCAGGGGCGCAGTCTATCATTGCACCGAAGAAGCTTGGATTTGCTGCAGGCGAAGATGAAAAGAAGAATTATGAATACATGAAAAATGGTGTAATGGAAGAAGTCCAGAGAATCTTTAAGCCGGAGTTCTTAAACCGAATTGACGAGACCATTGTATTCCGGGCTCTCAATAAAGAGGACATGAAGAAGATTGTCACCATTTTAAGCAAATCTTTAATTGACCGGTGTGAAAAACAGATGGGTATCCATCTGACCATAACCGGCAGCGTAAAAGGATACATTGCTGAGAAGGCATACAATCCGAAATATGGAGCAAGACCATTGCGGCGTATGATACAGACACAGATAGAAGATATGCTGGCAGAAGAGATTTTATCCGGTAAAATCAAGCCGGGAGATGATGTGGAAATCCGCATGGTAAAAAAGGAAATAAAAACCGTTGTGAATTCATCAAAATAACTGGAAAAATGTGTCGAGATAAGCTATAATATTTTCATAAAATTTACGAAAAAGCCATCGTGGGATAGTGGCTTATAGGAGGATAAAAAATGGCTGTAGTTGCAGAATTAATTCGTTCAGAAGCAAACGGAACAATCAGTTTTGGAGATTATACACTGGGAGCAAAATCCAAACTGGACAATTTTGAACATGCGGGAGATTTGTACAAAGTTAAGACATTTTGTGAGATTACCAAATTAGAGAGAAATGGAATGTTTGTATATGAATCTGTTCCAGGAACTGCAGTTACAAATATGGCGGCATCCGAAAACGGTGTGGAATTTGAAGTAGAAGGACCGGAAGATGCAGAGATTACACTTGGCTTAATGGAAGAGACAGAGTATGATGTATTTGTAGCAGGAAAATCAATTGGTCAGATGAAGACCAATTTAGGTGGTAAATTAACACTTAGCGTTGAATTAGACCCGGAAACTCCGGTTGCAGTAAAAGTATCCAGAGTATAAATGGATATATCAATAAGATGATAAGAAAGAGAATCCAATTCCAGCGGATTGGGTTCTCTTTTTACTAATTTACGCGAGTAGCGAGAAAAAATCTGGGAGAAAAGAAGAAACTAAGCTCGTAAAGGGTGTTTCTCGCAGTTGCCGGCAGGTAAGAAAGACAGTTATTGCAAGAATAAGGGGGAAAGTAGATGGCAAAGGGAAAAGCAACCGTATTTTTCTGCCAGGACTGTGGCTATGAATCATCCAAATGGATGGGACAGTGCCCGGGATGCGGCGGGTGGAATACTTTTGTAGAAGAAGTGATAGATAAATCAGCACCTGCAAAAGTGCGGAAGGAAGCAGCAAAAGCAGAAGTTGTAAAAATTGCAGATATTAAAACAGGACGGGAAGAGCGGCTGACTACAGGACTAAAAGAGTTAGACCGGGTTTTGGGAGGTGGAATCGTAAAAGGTTCCCTTGTTTTAGTCGGTGGAGATCCTGGAATTGGAAAATCCACGCTGCTTTTACAGGTGTGCCGGAATCTTTCCATGCAGAAGACCGATGTATTATATATTTCCGGAGAGGAATCCCTGCAGCAGATAAAAATTCGTGCAGAGCGTATCGGAGAATTTGGCGATACTTTATCACTGCTTTGTGAGACCAATCTGGATACTATCAAAGAAGTGATTAGCAGAACAAAACCGGAAATCGTGGTCATTGACTCAATTCAGACCATGTATAATGAAAATATTACATCGGCACCTGGCAGTGTTTCCCAGGTCCGGGAAGCAACCGGAGTTCTGATGCAGATTGCAAAGGGGCTTGGTATTTCTATTTTTATTGTCGGCCATGTGACCAAAGAGGGTGTTGTGGCAGGCCCCCGTGTGTTAGAACATATGGTAGATACGGTATTGTATTTTGAAGGTGACCGTCATGCGGCATATCGTATATTGCGTGGCGTGAAGAACCGTTTTGGTTCCACGAATGAGATAGGTGTATTTGAAATGTGTAACGAAGGGTTAAGGGAAGTGGAAAATCCGTCAGAATATATGTTAAGTGGAAAGCCGGAAGGAGCATCCGGTTCTGTAGTGGCATGCTCTATGGAGGGAACCCGTCCGATTCTTTTGGAAATACAGGCACTGGTGTGCCATAGCAATTTTGGAATGCCAAGAAGAACAGCTGCAGGAACGGATTATAACAGGGTCAATCTTCTGATGGCTGTATTAGAAAAGAGACTGGGACTGTCTTTAAGTTCCTGCGATGCATATGTAAATATTGCCGGGGGTATCCGTATGAATGAACCTGCAATTGATTTGGGTATTGTGCTTGCGATTGTATCCAGCTATAAAGATGTTCCAATTGATGAGAAGACCATCTGTTTTGGGGAAGTAGGACTAAGTGGTGAAGTACGCGCAGTCAGTATGACAGCACAGCGTGTGCAGGAAGCTGAGAAGCTTGGCTTTACCACCTGCATTCTACCTGAAGTTTGTAAAGCAGGATTGAAGAAGAATCCAAATATAAATGTAGTGGGTGTCAGCAACGTACAGGATGCCATCCACTATATTTTATCCAAAGAAAAATGAATTGAGCACACAATTCAAACAATTTAGATAAAAAACGACAAATGACCTACTTTAATAAATATGGCAAAATCGTGTTGACATCCCGAAAATGACGTGCTATTATAAAACTCCACC
>UMDQ01034504.1_pt1 | contig 56270 bp, 50 predicted proteins | sample 1964531 | NCBI WGS metagenome assembly UMDQ01 (sample SAMEA4835998, study PRJEB28245) | human gut metagenome | biome: gut microbiome; material: fecal sample | place: Denmark | collected 2008
TAATACTTCAATTATTTTAGGACATTTTCAAAAACGCTTGACAAACATGCTCCTTAAATGCTTTTCATTGTCAACACATCAATTCGTAAAATAAAGAAAATCCCCACATGGTCTCTCGTAATTATTAATCAGCTTATTCATGACCTGACCATTGTAATACAATGTGGCGGAGCCGCCGCCGTCCAGGTTGTAAGCGTACTGACAGCCATAGCTGTTGAAGATATTAACAAGATCCCAGTGGTTCAGACCAGCGTAACTGCCAGTGTCGGTGACAAGAAGCACATAAATGCCAGGTTTCACCATTCCCACAGCAGTTCTCGGATAATATTTGGCTGTTTCTGACCAAGCCGGCTGGGCCTGTCCATCTTTGATCAGGATTGGGCCAAAATTATAGGTATCTTTTACCCCCTCTTCCAGAAGAGCTTCGCCTTTCAATCCTTGCTCTGGTGTATAAATAGTACCATCATACTTTACAGCCATTACACTGTAACTGGTCTCATAATTTCCATAAATCACACCATTCTTGATACACATTCCAAGAGGCGACGGCCGCCCTGTCTGGTAACTAAACGCACTTCCATTCACTCCGATAATCCCCCCATTACCAGAAACCGCACCGGAGGTAGTCTGTCTGGCACCACCATAGGTTCCATAAGACAGAGCGGATTTCAGCTGTCCGGAATTTTTGATCTTTATCAGCGCTACCCAGTAAGGAACATTATGTGTGGATTTTCTGCGCAGATCAATATTAAGAGAGCTGCTTTTATATGTATAGCGGTTATCATTCACCTTCACATCCGGTCTGGTCTGTCCTGTTCTTCTCCCGCTGTCGTTTACATAATATTTTCCAACCCACACATCTGTATACAACGCGCCTGTTTTCTTATCAAAATAATAACGATATTCACCAATTTTCTGCCATCCTGTTGCCATTCTGGAATTAGTAAGGAAATAATATCGCTTTCCTCCGTAACTCAGCCAGCGGTTGGCAATTGCCGCACCTGACTTATTGAAATAATAAGAATATTTTGTTCCAGTAGCCCAGCGGTTGCGGAACATAATTCCATTCTTCCGGTTGTAATAATACCTTTTTCCGCCTGATTTCAGCCAACCTGTATAGCGTTTGCCATTCTTTGTACTGTAATAACGCTGACCTTTGTAGGTAATTTTTCCCCAAAGCAGTTTTCCCTTGGAATTATAAAAATAATAGTCTTTCCCCCGCCTCACCCAGCCATGCTTTTTCGAAGTGATACTCACAGTCGTATTGGAAGCCTTCACATAAGAAGCTGCCCACACCGAAGAGGAACACATGGTAAATATCAAAAACAGAAAACAGATAATCCCAAAGCTTCTTTTTTTCAATTCCTTCTCCCCCTCATTTCAATAAGAAAATTGTAACGGTTCCGTACCTTCACAGTTACACGCTCCGTGATGTACAGAACTCACTAAGCATTTGCTTTCTGGTTATAAAAAATTACGGGGCAGACAAATTACTTCGTCTGCCCCGCTGTATTTGCCTTGCTGCAGGTAATTATTATGCGGCTGCCTGCTCGCATAAATTACTGATTAAGCTGCCGGTGTCTCACTGTCATCCAATGTATCTCCAGCCATATCTGTCTGCTCTTCGGACTCAGCAACACCATCTGTCTCTGTACTATCAATATCGCTGTCACCTGTAGCAGCGATCACATCGTCCAGCCAGCCCTCAGGCATGCCTGCGCTGGTCAGATTCTCTGTAATTGCATCCATATTCATGGAAGCTGTATAAGCTTCAACTTCATCATCATTACTGAAATCATAAACATCTGTCAGGGAAGCAACATCAACTGCTGCAAGTGCCTCACCACCATTTCCGCCTGTCAGAGAAACTGAACCAAGAGTCGCACCACCTGCTGCAATAGCAAGATTCCAGTCAATGCTGTCCTCATCTGCACCATCGGCTGTAAAGATCAGCTGCATTCCACCAAATGGATCATAGGAATTTCCATCTTCATCTTCCACAGGTGCTCCGGAAATTGTGTAGGTTCCCTTCCAGATTCCGTCCTGTACTGCCTTGGTATCATAATCTGCAACATCAATAATAGCAGCATCCGCATCACCGGAAGAAATCGAGTAAGTTCCGCTTAACAGATCACCATTCAGCTCACCGCTTCCTTCAATGGCGACTTTCTCATCTTCGGAACCCAGCTGCATGGAAAATCCTCTCTTATCTCCATCCGCTGTACACAGATATCCGAAAAGCTCTTCCTCCTGCTCATCATCATTCAGAAGGAACTGGCGTCCAACAACCTCTCCGTCACTGTCAACCCATGCCCTTAAAATAAATCCGGACTCGTCAGTATCATCAGCTTCTGTATCCAGATCTTTCTCCATATCCTCGATTGCTTCCAGGAAAGTCTCATAAGTATAATCCGGATCATTCATGGCTTCTGTCCAGGTCTCAATAAGCCCCTTCAGTTCTTCATCAGACTTGGCTGTATCCAGAATCTGCTGGAACATTGGAAGTGCCTCTGCCTGTGTAACATGTCCTTCCAGAATGCTAAGCTCCTGGCTTACATCTCCTGCAACAGCTTCCTGTGCTCCAGGATTCTCAGCATCTGCAACATTATCAAAAATAATATCTGTGTATCTTGTAAGAATAGATGTCACTAAATCTGCTTCCGGAAGGTTCTCCAGAGTGGAAAAATAACTGTTCATGCTATCTGCCAGGTCAAGACTCGTGGTAAAGGAAGAATCCAGTTCCTGATCTGCCTCTTCCACAGCTTCCTGAGTCATCTGCTCCATGTTCATTTTAATATAGCCATCACTCAGCTCCGGAATTCTCATATAAATTTCAGAATTCTCTGTATCAAAATAATATTCTATTGTACAGATCTTGGTTCCGTTTACATTCACATCCATAAACTCAGTCATGGACTTATCAGACATGCTTACATTTCCACTGATGGAAGCATCCGCCAGCCAGGAGATATCCACAGGAGAAAGCATTCCCAGAATTGCTTTTCCACCATCTTCCAGACTTACCTTTATTTCCGCATTTCCCTTAACTTCTTCTGTATCCATTTCAGAAAGGCTCTTTGCGTAATCAGCACCAAATTCCTCGATCATTTTGGCAAAGGCTGCTTTCTCTGTTTCCTTGTAAGAATCTGCTGCCCATGTGGTAGCCGGTACTGCACTGATTCCCATAAGGGATGCTAACAAAATTGCGGTAATTTTCTTTCTCTTCATAAGATCCTCCTTTGGTATAAATCCTTACGGATTCTGCAATCTTTCCGTTGCTGTTCACTGGTAACATTCCCAACTGCTCTCATTACCAGTTAAGCAGCCAGTTTCTGTCAATGACCTGTTACAAACCATACAATGATCCATAACAGACATATCTGACAAAACAAGTTAATATCAGAATAGCATTTGCCGAACTTATTGTCAATAACCCATAAATATTCTGACGATTTCCGCGACAAAAAAGTATTACTGTTCCATCCGTGACCAATAAAACAAAAATTTTTCTCACAAACAAATCCAATAATTCCGGACAGGCTCTGATATATCATATTGTACCATTTACTCCCCATTGTCCTGTATAATATAACTATCCAGTTTTTCCATATACCTCTGGTCACGCTCAACAGTAATCACAATCACGTCATCCGGTTCATATTTATCCAGAAGCTCCTGGTCAAAGTCATCAATTCTCACAAATATGGTTTTCTGATAGCGATAGGGCATGTATTTTTCAAGGCGAAGGCGAAAAGAATCGCCGATCACCATTAAAGTTTTCTCATTATCCGAATTGGATTTAAACACTTTCAGGATCTCCTCGCCGCCTTCGCTCTCTTCTTTTTTCACCTTGTAACGGATACTATCGTGAAAATACTTCAACCCATACTCCCTGTCATCATCCAGTTCTTTATACCGCCCGATCATCCTGGACAGATCCCCCCTGCAAGGCTTAGTTCCGATCAGAACCTGAATATCTTCGATTGGCAGACTTTCACCTGTCATATCCTGTACAATTTTCTCGTTGGTAATATATCCGCCTAAATTGTTCATGTGAGTATCATATTTTCGGAACAGCTGGTATTTTTCAGTAAACTCCCTCAGATAATCTGCCAGAAAATCAAATTCCACGTCGGAATTTTCTTTCATATATTTTGCAAAAGTCTCCATTCTGGAATCCCCGATTCCAATCACCTTTGGCTTCTCCGGCATATACTTCGAATAAAGTGTCTCTTTATTGGGAGCCACATAGTAATGGAACTGATCCACGCCCCTGTCCAGAAACCAGTCCCGCACTTTTGCAATTCCGGACGCAATTTCAGCGCTTTGTTCCAGTGTATACACATTGGTTTTCTGGTAATCTGCCATGGCATTTTCTCCCTCCCTTTCCGGCAGGTAAAACAGCCAGTTATCTTCTCCGATCACCACATCCCCGATCTTTGTATTGCGGAAAACTTCCGTATCAATAAAGTTACAGAACTTCACCAGGTCATTTTTGAAGGGCACATGATCCTTATAATACGCCTCAAACTGCTCCGGGAAGTCTCCCAGAGCCCCCAGATTCACCTCTGGAAATTCAGCCAGTTTTCTGTTTTCATTGTTTTCCATATCAAATCGGCTGGAAAATCCAGCCCACACCACTCCTGGCAGAACCAGACTTCCTGCAAATAATACAATCAGAATTTTCTGTTTTCTCATATGCTTCCTGTTAAAATCTGAAATAAATAAACGGGTTATAGCTGTTATTTACAAGTGCCGCCACACTCAGCCAGAAAATCACCAGACAGGCGATCATTCTCGGAACTGTTACAATTCCATTGGCAGGAATTTTTCCAGCGGAATGTACCCGGACCTTCTCATATATCCTCTGCAAAACTCCTGCAAATAAAACGCCCACAACGATCAGAAAGATCATTTTGCTGTCAAGATATGCAGAAAGAAGAATGGTTCCTCCATGAGCCACAAACATATTTCTCACATAAGTGAAAAACAGGGAAATATTTTCTGCACGGAACAGAATCCATCCAAAAAACACCGCGGTCACCGTGTAGCCCCAGCCCACGATTCCAGGCAGTTTTTCCAGTTTTTTCCCAAGCCACACACGTTCCAGTATAAGAAAAAGGCCATGATAAAGCCCCCAGAGGATAAACGCTATTCCAGCCCCATGCCACATTCCGGTAAGGAAAAATACGATAAGCAGGTTTCGATAGGTGCATGCCGCGCCTTTGCGATTTCCTCCCAAAGGAATATAGACATAATCACGAAACCAGGAAGACAGGGAAATATGCCATCTGTGCCAGAATTCCTGCACCGAACCAGCTGTATAGGGATAATTGAAATTCTCCTGGAATTCAAATCCGAACATTTTTCCAAGACCAATGGCCATATCGGAATATCCGGAAAAATCGTAATAAATCTGCATCATGTAAAGAATTGCGCCCAGCCACAGAGCCTTCCTGGATACCGCGTATGGACCATATTTAAAAATTTCATCCACCACACGGGCAAAGGAATTGGCAAGAAGAACCTTTTTCCCAAGTCCCCAGCAAAAACGCATTATCCCGGCTGTAAACTTCCGGATAGTCTCTTTTCTTCCTGTAATCTGAGCTGCAATGTCGCGATATTTTACAATAGGTCCTGCGATCAGCTGTGGGAAAAAGGAAATATACAAAAGCATATGCCAGAAATTATGCTGTGCCGGCACCTCTCCCCGGTACACATCAATTACATAGGACAACGCCTGGAAAGTATAAAAAGAAATTCCGATCGGAAGCGCCACCTGAAAAAGAGTGGTTCCTGTTCCATCTGCTGAAAAAAGTCCGGTTATAGCTTCTGTCAGAGTTCCAAAATACTTGAAATATCCCAGCAGCCCCAGATTAATAATCAGAGTTGCCACAAGAATCTTTTTTTTCCTGGTCTGATATTTTTCAATCAGAATTCCGCCAGTAAAATTCACTGCCACGGAAAACAGCATAAGAAAAACATAAAGTGGCTCTCCCCATGCATAAAAAAGCAGACTGAAAAATACCAGGATTCCATTTCGGATTTTTCCGGGACTTATATAATACGCTGCCAGTACTAAGGGCAGAAAGATCCATAGAAAGAGCATCGAGCTGAAAACCATGTGTATCTCCTTTATTTTTCAAACAGGCTCCAGAGCTTGTTTGTCTGTTAATGCTCAGTATTATAACATAAAAGACCCTTCCCATACCAGTATCCTGAAAAAATTCACATTCTGGTATGAGAAAGGTCTCCGTTTTTTAACTGAGAGAAAAATCCATCAGTTCTCACTTATTTCGTTTTATAACTGCACAGAACTTTTTTCGCGTGCAGATTGCGGGAATGATCTGAGGCATCTCCGCCTCATTCCAAGCCACTTACCAGATTTTGGAGTCCACAGCTGCGCGCTCGATTGGCAGGCCTTTCATATATCTTTCCATGAACATATTAAAGCCTTCTACACCCTCCGGATCCGGATTCAGGGTGCTTCCCTGATTTCCTGCAAATACCTTGGTATCCAGGAAGTCTTCCAGGGTCTCATTCTCCTCTTTGTTTACAAGATAGGAAGCGAGCACTGCAATTCCCCATGCACCGCCTTCACCGGCAGTCTCCATAACAGAAACCGGGGCATTTACAGCATCTGCAAGGATCTGCTGTCCAACACCTTTTGTCTTAAACAGTCCGCCATGACCAAGAAGCCGGTCAACCTTTACTCCCTCTTTCTTAAACAGGATGTCAAGGCCAACTCTCATAGCGCCAAGGCAGGTGTAAAGATTGGTTCTCATAAAGTTTGCAAGGTTGAATTTGCTCTCTGGAGAACGTACAAACAGCGGTCTTCCTTCTGTAAATCCAGTCATATGCTCGCCAGAGAAATAACAGTAGGACAAAAGTCCGCCGCAGTCCACATCTCCTTCCAGAGCCTTGTTGTATAAGGTTCCGAAAAGCTTGTTCATATCAGCTTCCATACCCATTGCTTCTGCAAACTCACGGAAAATATTTACCCATGCATTCAGATCAGAAGTACAGTTATTAGAGTGTGCCATTGCAACCGGATGTCCGGATGGAGTCGCAACCATATCAATTTCGGAATATGGCGCAGATAACTCTTTCTCCAGAACAATAGATGCAAATACAGAAGTACCTGCGGAAACATTTCCGGTACGCTTTGCAACGCTGTTGGTAGCTACCATTCCTGTGCCAGCATCACCTTCCGGCGGACACATAGGAATTCCGGCTTTCAGCCTGCCTGTTACGTCAAGAAGCTTTGCTCCCTCTTCTGTCAGGCAGCCGGCATCCTGTCCTGCAACAAGACATTTCGGCAAAATGCCGCGAAGCTTCCATGGGAATCCATAAGAAGCAACCTGCTCATCAAACTGCTGAACCATTTTTTCATTGTAATCCCTGGTAGTGCTGTCCACTGGGAACATTCCTGCAACATCGCCAATTCCAAGAACTCTTTTTCCAGTCAGTTTCCAATGTACATATGCCTCCAGAGTGGCAATATAATCAATATCTTTTACGTGAGGTTCGCCTTTTAAAATTGCCTGATACAGATGTGCGATACTCCATCTCTGAGGAATATTATACTGAAAAAGTTCGGACAGTTTTCTGCTTGCCTCTCCCGTAATATTATTTCTCCAGGTTCTGAACGGAACCAGAAGATTTCCTTCTTTGTCAAATGGCATGTAGCCGTGCATCATGGCACTGATTCCAATAGCACCAACGCTTGTCAGCTCTACACCATATTTCTCCTCTACATCCTTTGCCATCTGCTGATAACAGTCCTGCAGACCGGACCAGATATCTTCCAGACTGTATGTCCATACCCCATTCTCATAGCGGTTCTCCCACTCGTGTCCGCCTGATGCGATTGGTGCATTATTTCCATCTACCAGAACTGCCTTGATTCTTGTGGAACCAAACTCGATTCCAAGTGATGTCCTGTTGTCCAGGATTGCCTGCTTTGCTTCTGCTGCTCCCATGTGTAAAATCCTCCCGTTGTCTTTTTATAATGTGTAACATTCTTCACTGTTCAACCCAACGCCGTAAACAGGCTCCAGAGCGTGTTTGCCATTCTATGCGTTTTTACCTTCGAAACGCAATTTCATTCCAGCGAAGCTCATTCTTGAAGTTACGGATTGTAGTATCTTTGTCAATGTATACAGCTTCAATTCCCATTGCTGCAGCCCAGTCACCCATCTGCTCTGCTGTAAGATCATAAGTAAAGGCAGTATGATGTGCTCCACCTGCAAGGATCCATGCTTCTGCGCCGGTAGCCAGATCTGGCTGTGGTGTCCAGAATGCACTTCCTACAGGAAGCTTCGGCATAGGTTTCTCAACCTTCTTGCAATCTACATCATTGATGATCAGACGGAATCTATCCCCCAGATCAACAAGGGATGTTGCGATTGCAGAGCCTGTCTTGGATGTAAATACAAGTCTCGCAGGATCCTCTCTCTCACCCATGCTAAGCGGGCAGACTTTGATAGCTGGCTTGCCATCCGCTACGGATGGGCAAACCTCCAGCATATGTGACTGCAGGATTCCCTCTTTTCCAGGAACAAGATTGTAGGTGTAATCTTCCATCATGGAGGTTCCCTTAGCGTCCTTCATGCCTGCTGTCATAATCTTCATCAGACGAACCATTGCAGCTGTTTTCCAGTCACCTTCTGCGCCAAATCCATAGCCCTTCTCCATAAGTCTCTGGATTGCCAGTCCCGGAAGCTGCTTCAGTGCTCCAAGATCACCGAAATGAGTTACGATTGCCTGATAGTTTTTCTCTTCCAGGAATTTCTCAAATCCTATCTCAATTCCTGCCTGTACTGCTACATGACGTTTGAATTCTTCCGGGTCTCTTCCCTCAGAAAGAATGTCATATTTATTATAATATTCTTCCACAAGAGCGTCAATATCTCCCTTGGAAACAGCGTTCACATATTCTGCGATTTCATTTACCGGATAGGCATCAACTTCCCAGCCAAATTTAATCTGTGCTTCTACCTTATCCCCCTCTGTAACGGCAACATTTCGCATATTGTCAGCCACACGGCAAACACGGATGTGGCTGCTCTCCATAATACCAACAGCAGTTCTCATCCAGGAAGCCAGACGCTCCTGAACCTTTTTGTCAGCCCAGTATCCCACAATTACCTTTCGCTCGATTCCCATGCGGGTTACCATGTGACCATACTCGCGGCCACCGTGTGCGGACTGATTCTCGTTCATAAAGTCCATGTCAATGGTGTCGTAAGGGATTTCCTGGTTGAACTGTGTGTGAAGGTGGCAAAGAGGCTTTCTGTATTCTTTCAGACCAAGTATCCAGGATTTTGCCGGGGAAAAAGTATGCATCCAGGTGATCACACCAGCACAGTCTTCATCAGCATTTGCCTCATTGAAAGTCTTACGGATAAGTTCATTGGTAATCAAGGTTGGTTTCCATATAATCTCGTATGGAAACATACCGGATTTGTTCAGCTCTTCCACAATAATGCGGGAATGCTCAGCTACTTTACGGAGACACTCATCTCCATAAAGATCCTGTGAACCTGTACAAAACCAAAATTTGTAATTTCTTCCTGTTTTCATTGTAAAAATCCTCCTGTTTATTATATTTTTGTAAATATTGTTATTGATTCAATTTTTCAGACGGTGGTTTGCGATGTATATTTCCAATTGTAAGGGAACAATTATCAGTGATTCTTTGCAGCAAATATCATTTAAGCCTTCTGCAGGAACCACGAACAATTAATTCCGGCTGAATCAGACGTTCTACTTTGCTATCCTCTTCTGACACTCCATTGATTTTTTCTAATATCAATTCTGCTGCCATCTCTCCAAGCCGCTCCTGTGGATGGGCAATGGTTGTGATTCCGGTTCCGCGCTGGGCATAGAGGGAATTGTCATAGCCTGTGACGGAAATATCCTTTGGTACTTGAAGACCACAATCTTCAAGAGATTCAATCACCTGCACAGCAATCTGATCATTGTAGCAGACGATTCCATGAGGAAGCGATCCGGTTTTTACCATTTCTTTTACCATCATAGATGGTTTACTCCGCCGGTCTTCGGTGTGGAACCATACTACCAGATCTGGATCATAAGGAATACCAGCCTCCTGCAATGCCCTCACATACCCTTTATGTCTCTGGATACCCTGAATGTCATCTGCCTTGAAAAAACCGGTAATCCTGCAGTGTCCCTGCTCCAGAAGGTACTTTGTCACCAGATAGCCGCCCCTGGCATCATCCATAAGAATGTGGGGCTTGTCCTTCATTTCCGTGTAAATTCCCTGGATAAAAATGTATGGAATCTGATATTTCTCCAGATTTTCGTAAAGGCCAGGATGCCGACAACTAAGCTGGCTTTTACTTGGCTCTATGATCAGGCCATCAATATCTTTCTGCAAAAGCTCTTCTAGACATTTCGCCTCTTTCTGACGGCTGTTACCTGTATTTTTCAAAATGATGCTGTAGCCCTGCTCAGACAGTACATTATCTATTCCCTGAATCAACCTTGGGAAAATGTAGTCGGAAATATAAGTTGTCACTACCGCAATATTTCTGGACTTTTTCATATGGCGCATTTTCTCGGAACAAAAAGTTCCTTTTCCATGGCAGGCTTCTATATAGCCTTCCTGTTCCAGAAGACTAAGTGCCTTTCGCACCGTATGCCGGCTGAGGGAATATTGTACTGTAAACTGATTCTCTGATGGCAGCTTCTCTCCTGGCTGAATCCTGCCGGAAATGATCTCCTCTTTTAGTTCTTCCATCAAGGTAAAATATTTTGGCTTGCCATTTTCAGTCATTCTTCCTTCCTCCTGTTTCCATCTTACAACTTGTACGCACATACGGACAAGTTGTTGTGTTTGGATATTGTATATAAAATAATCAGCTACATTTTATGCTCTTTTAACAAATGTTGGGGATTCTAAAGTGAAAGAAGTGAAAACATAAGATTTTATTTACAGAATGGCTATGTAAATCAACGCTTACATAGCCATCTGTTTTACACAAGTGTTATCTCGTTTACACAATGGGCATCCGAAATTCATGCTTTCACAGGATCTTACCGCCTGCACGATAACAAACAACACTCGCTAAACATAACTTTGTCTTGTGTTATTACAATGTCTCAATCAGCGAGTCAATGTCTTCCATTTTCGTTGCCCAGCTTGTTGCAAAACGGACTACTGTATGACTATCATCATATTTTTCCCAGAAGCTGAACTTCACTTTTTCGCCCAATTCCTCCATCTTTTTATTTTCCAGAATAACAAAAATCTGATTGGTTGGGGAATTAATGAAAAATTCATAGCCCTTCTCTTTTAATGCAGCTTTCAGTTTTGCAGCGGTTTCGATAGCATTTTTGCTGATTTCCAGGTACAGATTTCCTGTGAAAAGAGTATCAAACTGAATTCCAAGCAGTCTGCCTTTCGCAAGAAGCGCTCCCTGCTGTTTGATCATAGTAAAGAAATGTTTCGGTGCCTTCTTCGGGAAAACGACAGCTTCACCGCACAGGGCACCAACCTTGGTTCCTCCGATATAAAATACGTCTGTATAATTTGCAATATCTTTCAAAGTCACATCTGTCTCTGCCACCAGTCCATAGCCCAGTCTGGCTCCATCCAGGAATAGCGGGATCTCATATTCCCTGCATACACTGGAAATATCTGCCAGTTCCTGCTTTGTGTAAAGAGTTCCGTATTCTGTCGGATGTGAAATATAAACCATACCCGGAAAAACCATGTGGTCATAGCTTCCGTCTGCATAGTAGGTCTGAAGATAATCTTTCAGATCTGCGGCAGAAATTTTACCATTGTTCTGGGGAAGTGGAAGAACTTTATGTCCGGTAAATTCAATTGCTCCGGCTTCGTGAGCATTTACATGACCAGTAACTGCGGAAAGCACTCCTTCATACCGATTCAGCACGGACGCGATCACCACTGCATTTGTCTGGGTACCCCCTACCAGGAAATAGACCTCCCCATCCGGACAGCCACATGCCCCTTTTATTTTTTCCTTCGCTTTGTCACAGAAAGGATCCTGTCCATATCCCGGAACTTTTTCCATGTTGGTTTCCATTAGTCTTTTTAAGATTGCCTCATGAGCACCTTCGCAATAATCATTTTCAAAATACAGCATGATGTAACTCCTTTGTTCCATATTTTTTACTTGTACCATACAGGTATATTTTACTTTGATTTCGTTTTTTAATCATATACCTGCCCTGAATTTTTTACAAGAAAAATGTTTTCTATAACAGTTCCGTAACCAAATAACCAATAAAATTTTTTATTTAAATAATTCAGGGTTGACATCCCCGCCTTCGCCGAATTATAATTACCACAACAAAATACATTTGCAGACACGCTTCAATAAAAGGGAGTAGCTGGCATATCAGATGCACTTTTTTGGTATAGGGCATTTGTATATGGATTTTCATGCGTCAGAACGGTGGACAGTTTCATGAATCTGTCGCCCGCAGAAAGTTGAAATGGCAAGACTTTTATTACAATAACCGCATATCTTCAGATATGCAGTATTGTAATAAAAGTCTTTTTTTATACCCCCCAAAAACAGGTTATAAAACACCTTATCTATAAGGCTTTCATTTTTATAACAATATTAACATTATGCAAGTATTTTTATGTATTTAACCCCTTACATTCAGACACCCAAAAGGAGGAAAAAGAAATGGAATTTTTAACAGACGGAATCCTTGCATTAACCTGGCAGCAAATTGTGATGTTTGCCGTTGGAATCACCCTGATCTGGCTGGCTATCAAAAAGGGCTTTGAACCAGCCCTGCTTCTGCCAATGGGCTTTGGTGCCATACTTGTGAACCTGCCTTTTTCCGGAGTTTTAAACCAGACTCTGGCTGGCGGGATCCAGGCAAACGGAGTCATTGAATGGCTGTTCCATGTGGGAATTGAAGCCTCAGAAGTCATGCCGATTTTACTTTTCATCGGAATTGGCGCTATGATCGACTTCGGTCCCCTGCTTTCCAATCCCTCTTTGTTCCTGTTTGGCGCAGGTGCACAGCTTGGAATTTTTGCTGCAATTTTACTGTCCACCATCCTTGGATTTGACCTAAAAGACGCTGCTTCTATCGGAATCATCGGTGCAGCCGACGGACCTACTTCCATTCTGGTATCCCAGGTCCTGAATTCCAGATATATCGGTGCCATTGCAGTTGCCGCCTATTCCTACATGGCACTTGTCCCAATTGTACAGCCCTTTGCCATCCGTCTTGTCACTACAAAGAAGGAACGCTGCATTCACATGGAATATAATCCGAAATCCGTTTCCAAAACCATGAAGATTGCTTTTCCCATTATAGTTACTGTAATCGTGGGGCTGGTAGCACCTCAGTCCGTTGCGCTGGTTGGATTTCTCATGTTCGGCAACCTGATCCGGGAATGCGGTGTCCTGGGCACCCTGTCCGACACAGCCCAGAATATTCTGGCAAATCTGATCACCCTGCTTCTTGGAATCACCATTTCCTTCAGCATGCGTGCAGACCAGTTTGTAACAAAAGAGACCTTACTGATCCTGGTGATCGGACTTTTTGCTTTTGTCATGGACACCATCGGCGGCGTTCTCCTGGCAAAATTTATGAATCTTTTCCTGAAAAAGAAGATTAATCCTATGATCGGAGGCGCCGGAATTTCTGCATTTCCAATGTCCTCCCGTGTAGTTCAGAAAATGGCCATGGAAGAAGATCCCACAAATGTAATTCTCATGCAGGCCGCCGGTGCCAACGTGTCCGGACAGATTGCTTCTGTAATCGCAGGCGGCATGGTTATCAACCTAGTAACAAAATTTTTATAAAAATTTTTTATAATGAGGAGGGTCTTATCTATGAATACATCCAATATCATTATTGCACTTGAAATCATGGCAAAGGGAATGGCAGGAATCTTTACTGCTATTCTAATCATCATTCTTTGTGTATGGCTTCTCGGAAAAATTGGAAAATAAATACTCCAATATTTCTATAGCGCTTCTCTTTTCATCCCCGACAAAAAAACGAGCCAAGGTCACATGCATCATTGACCTTGGCTCAATATTTTTACTAGAGCGTTTCGTAAATAACTATACCAATCGCGTAGGATGTAGATCCGAGTGTACAGATCTAAAATCCACATTTTCTCTCTGTTACTCTGCTGCATCGGCAGCATTCTCAGAGGCAGAACCGGGCTCTCCATCATAATTTTCCAGGAAAGAATGTCTCACACCATATTGCTTATATCCCACAACTGTATCAATATTTACATTCTCTACACTCTTGAAAATGTTTCCCTCTACAAACGGGTTCACCTTTTTCAGGTCACGAATCAGTTCCTTGATTTCCACACGTTTGGAGCGGTTTTCGTTATTGCAGGTAGTGCAGGTATCTGTAAATTTACATGCACACTGAATAAAATGGAGATCATTGTAGTCACGCCATGCCTTAATATCATCCTCCCGCACCAGATACAATGGACGGATCAGTTCCATTCCCTCAAAGTTGGTGCTGTGAAGCTTGGGCATCATAGTCTGTACCTGGGCACCGTAAAGCATGCCCATAAGAATGGTCTCAATCACATCATCATAGTGGTGACCCAGTGCAATCTTGTTGCAGCCCATTTCTTTTGCAAAAGCATAGAGATGCCCGCGGCGCATTCTTGCGCAAAGATAACAGGGAGATTTCTCCACATTAAATACAGACTCAAAAATATCAGACTCAAAAATACGAATAGGAATATTTAACCTTCTGGCATTTTCCTCGATCACCTGACGGTTGGCAGGACTGTAGCCCGGATCCATAACCAGAAATTTCACCTCGAAATCAAATTTATTATGAAGCTTCAGCTCCTGGAAGCACTTTGCCATCAGCATGGAATCCTTGCCGCCGGAAATACAGACTGCGATCTTATCTCCCGGCTTCACAAGCTCGTAAGTATTGATCGCCTTGGTAAACCTGGACCAGATTTTTTTCTTAAATTTCTTGCGAAGACTGATCTCCACATTTTTCGCAAAATCTTCGTCTTGGGAACTCTTCATGGCATCCATAAGCCAGGCAATGTACCCTTTCTCAAGGCTTACTGCATCCAGCCCCTCTCCCTCAAGCTTCTTAGCGATTTCTTTACTATTGATTCCGCGGCTGCAGCAAATAACCAGTTTTCTGGTCTTATCCACTTCCGGATTCTCCATGATTTCCTCTGGCTTACAGGCCAAAGCACCCTTAACAGCGCCATGGGAAATCTCAATCTCGTCGCGGATATCAATGATCTGATAAGACTCCGCTGGTAACTTTTTTAATTCTTCTATTGTTATACTGCTCATTTAAACCCTTCCCTAAATATATTCTGTAATGTCCATACTTTATATCACAATCTCAACAAAACTGGTTACTGTTCACTCCGTTCACAGTAACGCGCTTCGCGTTGCACAGAAGAACCCTTGCTGAATATGATTTTCTAAAGCATGTCCAACATTTTTTCTTACAAAACGGGCATGTCGTCTACCGGCGACATCTCTATATATGAAAATCAGCTGCTGTGCAGCTGCGACACTCCCGTAGCTGCCGTCCGGGACGTTTATAGTATCATGTTAATTCCGATTCTTAATCAGTGACACAATAAACAAAATCAACGCCAGTACCGCAAAAAACGGAATCACTGCCACCAGAATGTGAAACAGCAAAAATACGACTATCAGCAGGATCACCACGCCCAGAAGCTTGCTGTACCAGGTATCAAACCGCCATACATGTACATGATTATGACCGGAGCTCTGAGTATTCTGCACGTCATCCGAATAGGTGCTGTACTCCTCATAATCCAGCTGCCCGCTATCCACATCTGTATCCAGCAAAGTCCTGGCGATCAGCCTTGGATCTCCAAGTTCATCAAGAACCTGCTGCTCATCGCGTCCACTACGTACCTGTGACTGAATATAATCTTCATAGTAACGCACATGTGCCGCCACCTTACCCTCATGCATCTGTCCGGACAACTGACTTCTCAATGTATCCAGAAATTCTGTTCTATTCATTCAATTATTCAACCTTTCTTATATAAAACCACGAATCATTATCCTGTTTCAAACAGGCTCTGTGCATTTTCTATTCTAACAATACTTGCCCTCATACGCAACTATCCAAGTCATAAAATTTTTATGAAGTCTGAAGCGGAGATTATATTTTTCCATTCAGACAGATTTTCTCCACATTCAAATCATTTGTTATTTTTCACAAATATACATCGTCTTTTTTGACAATAATGCTGTCTGTTAATTTATTGACAAAATGTTTTTTTAATGATACAATGAACACATCAATTGAAAAGCTTCTGAATACTGACGGATCGTGGAGTTAACCACAGGGACTTCAGGAGCAGATCATGAGGATTACTGTTTACAGCAGCTGCACCATATTTTGCAGACAGTATAAGCAGTAATTTCCAGCCGACCGTCTGGGCAGTATTTGAATCATCAGATACTGCCCTTTTTTTACCGGGAGGTACCTCTGACATGAGGGAAATACCGTTGTCTTTTTAAGAAGCGGTTATATAAAAACCATTTAATCTTACACAACGAAAGGAGCTTTTATTATGGGGTTTAAAAGTGACATCGAAATCGCACAGGAATGTGAAATGAAACCAATCACTGAGATTGCAGCTAAAGCAGGTATTGAGGACAAATATCTTGAGCAGTATGGTAAATACAAAGCAAAAATCGACTACAATCTTCTGAAAGAAACAGATAAGAATGATGGCAAACTGATTCTGGTTACCGCTATCAACCCGACTCCTGCAGGAGAAGGAAAAACCACTACTACAGTAGGTCTGGCAGACGCAATGCAGAAGCTTGGAAAGAACGTTATGGTAGCTCTCCGTGAGCCATCCCTTGGACCGGTATTCGGTGTAAAAGGCGGTGCAGCAGGCGGCGGATATGCGCAGGTAGTTCCGATGGAAGATATCAACCTTCACTTCACAGGTGACTTCCACGCAATCGGCGCAGCAAACAACCTTCTTGCAGCAATGATCGACAACCATATTTTCCAGGGCAATGCTCTTAACATCGACCCACGTAAGATCACATGGAGAAGATGTGTGGATATGAACGACCGTCAGCTTCGTAATGTAGTAGACGGACTTGGCGGAAGAACAAACGGTATGCCTCGTGAAGACGGCTATGACATTACGGTAGCTTCCGAGATTATGGCTGTTCTCTGTCTTGCAAGTGATATCAAAGACCTGAAAGAAAGACTTTCCAGAATCATCATCGGTTATACATATGGCAAACCATCAGAGCAGAAACCGGTAACAGCTGGTGACCTTCATGCAGAGGGCGCTATGACTGCCCTTCTGAAAGATGCTCTGAAACCAAACCTTGTTCAGACACTGGAGCATGTACCTGCAATCGTTCACGGCGGACCATTCGCAAACATTGCTCACGGATGTAACTCCGTAACCGCTACCAAGATGGCTCTGAAGCTTGCTGATTACACCATCACAGAGGCTGGATTCGGTGCTGACCTTGGTGCCGAGAAATTCCTTGATATCAAGTGCCGTATGGCTGGTCTGAAACCAAACGCAGTTGTTATCGTTGCTACTGTCCGTGCACTGAAATACAATGGCGGTGTTCCGAAGGCTGATCTTAACAACGAGAACCTTGAAGCTCTTGAAAAAGGTCTTCCAAACCTTCTGAAACACGTAAGCAACATCAAAGATGTTTACAAGCTTCCATGTGTTGTTGCCATCAATGCATTCCCGACAGATACCAAGGCAGAGCTTGACCTGGTAGAAGCAAAATGTAAAGAGCTTGGCGTTAATGTTGCACTTTCTGAAGTATGGGCAAAAGGCGGCGAAGGCGGCATTAAATTAGCTGAGGAAGTAATCCGTCTTGTTGAAGAGCCAAACGACTTCACATATTCCTATGAACTTGAAGGCTCTATCGAAGATAAGCTGAACCAGATCGTTCAGAAAATCTATGGCGGTAAGAGAGTTGTTCTCACAGCAAACGCTCAGAAACAGGCAAAACAGCTTGAGGAACTGGGATTCGGAAACTGCCCGATCTGTGTAGCAAAAACACAGTACAGCTTAACAGATGACCAGACCAAGCTTGGTGCTCCTACAGACTTCGAAGTAACCGTTCGTAACCTGAAGATTTCCGCAGGTGCAGGCTTCATCGTAGCCCTCACAGGAGAGATCATGACCATGCCAGGTCTTCCAAAGGTTCCGGCTGCTGAGAAAATTGATGTAGATGAAACCGGTAAAATCACAGGACTGTTCTAATTTTTACAATATCAGCCTGATTTTCGTGTAAACATAGATTTGGCACGTTGCCCACAAAAATCAACGCCCGGGAGCTTAAGGCTCCCGGGCGTTTTTTTACATATAGACAAAGTGTATCCTTGGAAAATAAAATAAAGGATTTACACTTTTATTAACAGTTTCTATTCTCGTTCATCAGGAATCAATCAAAGATCAGATAAAAGATTTTATCAGCCTGCCAGGGACAGACGCCCTGGCAGTATTATGTATATTGCTTATTTCAGTTTCTCCCCTGTGAGCATCTCATATGCCTGGAGATATTTGTCGATTGTCTTGTCCACAATTTCCTGTGGAAGAGTCCAGTCGTTATCTGGGTTTGCTTTCAGCCAGTCACGGGCAAACTGCTTGTCAAAGGATGGCTGACCATGACCTGGCTCATATCCATCTGCCGGCCAGAATCTGGAGCTATCCGGTGTAAGCATCTCATCACCAATAACAATATTACCATTTTCATCAAGTCCAAACTCAAATTTGGTATCTGCAATAATAATACCCTTGCTTAAAGCATACTCGGCACATTTTTTATATAATGCGATGGTGTAATCACGAATCTTCTCAGCATACTCCTGACCATGTCCCGGATAATATTTCTCAAGATGGGTAACGCTCTGCTCAAAAGAAATATTCTCATCGTGGTCACCGATCTCAGCCTTGGTAGAAGGTGTGTAAATAGGCTCAGGCAGCTTGTCAGACTCTTTCAAACCTTCTGGAAGAGTAATTCCGCAAACTGTACCATTCTCCTGGTAGCTTGCCCAGCCGCTTCCGGTGATATATCCACGAACGATACACTCAACCGGAATCATATCCAGCTTGCGGCACATCATGCTGTTTCCGTCAAACTTATCCTGCTGGAAAAACTCCGGCATATCTTTTACATCAACAGAAATCATGTGGTTCGGCAGGATATCCTGGGTCATATCGAACCAGAACTTGGACATCTGGGTGAGGACAGTGCCCTTCTTAGTCACTTCGTTTTTCAGGATCACGTCAAAACAGCTGATACGGTCTGTAGCAACCATGATCAGGCTGTCTCCGTTATCATAAATCTCGCGTACTTTGCCTTCTTTAACTGGCTTCATTTCCTGCATAGCTTTACACCTCGTCATTTTTCTTTTTTAATTTTCGGCTGTAAAATAACCCACTCTGCCGGCTGCACTGCTGTACAGATTTTCTTATTTACAGCACTTGATTATTTTACCATTATATGGGGTAAAAAACAATTCTTCTAAATGCCGAAAACACAGGAAGTTTTCTTCAAATACAAGTGAATGTTCACAGAATTGCACTCTTGATGCAGCACCTGTTTACGCTTATAATAAACAGTATCTATAAGAACCGTTTTTTGTTTATAAGTAAGCATTATTTTCATTTATAAGCAGGAATTAAAGGAGACCTTATGCAGTATAAATTCACAGCCGCAGACATGGACGGCACTTTATTAAATGACGCAAACGAAATTACGAAACACACTGTGGAGAACATCCGCCTGGCAGTCTCCCAGGGACTGATTTTCTCTATATGTACCGGGCGACCCATTCAGGGAGTAGAGCGTTATCTAAGGCAGCTTGGAATCCAGGGACCCGTAATCACCTATAATGGAGCTATGATTCTGGATTCCGCTACAGGACGGATTCTGTACAGGCAGGAGTTGGATCGTAAAGATGGACGCCGCATCCTGGAGATCGGGCTGAACTATAACACCACCATGTGTATCTGGTCTGACAACAAACTGTATGGAAATCAATTGAATGAACGAATTTACAAGTACAGTCAGGCTGCTAATGTGACACCCATTCTTATGCCTTCCATAGATGAACTTCTGTCGCAGGGAATTACAAAAATCCTCTGGTATGATGATACTTCGAAAATTCAGCAAATAGAAAAAGAGCTGCAGGAAACAGCTCCTTTTCAAAGTATAACCTTCTGCACCTCCAAGCCTTTCTATCTGGAATTCTTCAGCAGCAAGGTTTCCAAGGCCGCTGCTATTGACCGGATTGGGGAACTTTATGGCTTCACCCAGGCTGAAACCATCGCCATAGGCGACGGCTTCAATGATCTGTCTATGATCCGGCATGCAGCACTTGGCGTTGCCATGACAAACGCGCCGGAGGGTGTGAAAGAATGTGCAGATTATATTACTACACGAACCAATAATGAGGATGGTGTTGCAGAAGTTCTGGAGAAATTTGTTTTATAAAATCATGCGTATACAAAAATCTCTTACAGGTTTTTAAACAGCGGCTTCATAGCCGGATACAGCTCTTTAAACTTCTGGTATCTCTCCTCATATTTCGCTGCCAGTTCTGGAGTAGGCTCTACCGTATCCACTACCTTGGCAAGCTTCTTACCAGCAGTCTCAACGTCCGGATAAACGCCGCAGCCTACTGCTGCCAGCAAAGCACCGCCAAGGGATGGTCCCTCTTCCACTTCCAGAACATCAACCTTAATATTCATAACATTTGCAATGATCTGCTTCCACAGCGGGCTCTTTGCACCGCCGCCGCAGATCTTGGTGCGCTCAATCTTAATTCCAAGGCTCTTGGCAACCTCCAGAGAATCACGAAGTGCGAAAGCAACTCCCTCCAGTACAGCCTGAGTCATATCTGCTCTTGAAGTGTCCATGGACATGCCGAAGAATACGCCTCTTGCATCTGGATCGTTGTGTGGGGAACGCTCACCCATCAGGTACGGCAGGAAGAATACGTGATTCTCACCAAGCTTCTGGATAGGCGCCTGCTCTGCTGCAAAGTCCCTTGTTCCAAGAATCTCCTCAGCCCACCATTTATTACAGGAAGCAGCACTGAGCATACAGCCCATAAGATGATAGCTTCCATCTGCGTGACAGAAGGAATGAAGGGCATTGTGCTCATCCACACCAAAATTCTTGCTGGAAATGAACACGGTTCCGGAAGTACCAAGGGAAATATTGCACTGTCCGTCACCAACTGTTCCAGTACCAACTGCTGCTGCCGCATTGTCACCGGCACCTGCGATAACCTTAACATTCTCAGAGAAGCCAAGCTCTTTTGCCACTTCTGGCTTCAGAGTTCCTACAACTTCCCAGCTCTCATAAACCTTCGGAAGCTGCTCCTCCTTCACACCACAGATCTCCAGCATTTCCTTTGACCAACAGCGATTCTTTACATCGAGAAGAAGCATACCGGAAGCATCTGATACATCCGTACAGAAGGAACCGCTTAAACGATAAGCAAGATAATCCTTCGGGAGCATGATTTTCACTACTTTTGCAAATTTCTCCGGCTCATTTTTCTTCATCCACAGAATCTTCGGAGCAGTAAAGCCGGCAAATGCAATATTTGCAGTATACTGGGAAAGCTTGTCCTTTCCGATCACATTATTCAGATAATCTGTCTCTTCAGAAGTACGTCCGTCATTCCACAGGATTGAAGGACGAATTACCTGATCCTGATCATCTAAAGTTACCAGTCCATGCATCTGTCCGCCGAAGCTGATTCCGGCAACCTGGGAGCGGTCAATACCTTCTGTCAGTTCTTTCATACCAGCCATACTCTGGGTGTACCAATCTTCCGGATTCTGCTCAGACCAGCCCGGATGCGGGAAAAATAATGGATATTCTTTTGATACGATATTACAGATTTTTCCGGATTCTTCCATAAGAAGAAGTTTTACTGCGGAAGTACCAAGATCAACACCGATAAAATACATTTTTATCCTCCTTACGTCCGGCGTCCTATTAAAAACAGCCGTACCGCATAAAGTGGTACGGCCGTCAAATATACGCCTATAAATTATTTCGCGTTCTTATTATCCCCATGGATTCTCTGTAGGATATCTTACACCAGCCGGCTGGTTGTAACCGATTTTCTTAACATCAAGTCCAAGGAATTTCACTACTTCGTAGAATGCCTTTCCATAATGTCCGAACATAACTGCACCGTGATGCGGGTAGTTGCCCTCGATCAGTACGTGACGGTAGAATCTTCCCATCTCTTTGATTGCGAAGATACCAATACCACCAAAGGATCTTGTAGGTACGTCAAGAACTTCACCTTCTGCAACATAGGAAACAAGCTCTCCCTCAGAGTTGCACTGCAGACGATAGAATGTAATATCAGAAGCAGCGATATCACCCTCCAGAGTTCCTCTTGTGAAATCTGGCTCAGATCCTTCCGGCTCAAGAAGTCTGTGCTGGATCAGCTGATATTTAACAGCTCTGGAATCGCACATCTTGCAGGCCGGAGTATTTCCACAATGGAAGCCCATGAATGTATCGGTAAGCTTATAATCATATTTGCCCTTGATATCCTCATCATAGATGTACTGAGGAACGGAGTTGTTGATGTCAAGCAGTGTAACAGCATCATTGGAAATGCAAAGTCCGATGTACTCGCTGAGTGCTCCGTAGATATCAACCTCGCAAGATACCGGGATTCCTCTTGCAGCAAGACGGCTGTTTACATAGCATGGCTCAAATCCAAACTGTGACGGGAATGCAGGCCAGCATTTGTCGGCAAATGCAACGTATTTTCTGGCGCCCTTGTGAGCCTCAGCCCAATCAAGAAGAGTAAGCTCGAACTGTGCCATTCTCTCACTAAGGTCAGCATAGTATCTGCCTTCGCCCATCTCCTTCGCCATATCTGCACAAACTTCCGGGATACGAGGATCGTTCTCATGCTCTTTATATGCAACCAGAAGGTCGAGCTCAGAGTTCTCTTCAATCTCAACGCCCAGCTCATAGAGTCCTTTGATCGGTGCGTTACATGCGAAGAAGTCCTGTGGACGCGGTCCGAAGGTAATGATCTTCAGATTGCGGACACCGATAACGGCACGGGCAACCGGTACGAAGTCAGCGATCATGGTAGCAATGTCAGTTGCAGTTCCAACCGGATATTCTGGAATATAAGCCTCAAGATGACGCATCTTTAAGTTGTAGGAGCAGTTCAGCATACCACAGTAAGCATCGCCACGACCATTGATCATATCGCCATCGCCCTCAGCAGCAGCTACATACATGCAAGGTCCGTCAAATCTCTCTGCGATCAGGGTCTCTGGAGTCTCCGGTCCGAAGTTTCCAAGGAAAACAACAAGTGCATTACACTCAGCTTTGTTTACATCCTCGAGAGCCTTCTCCATGTCTTTCTCATTCTCAACAGTTACTGGACATTCATAAAGCTCACCTTTGTAAGCGTCCATGATAGCTGCGCGTCTCTTCTCAGAAAGCTGAATTGGGAAACAGTCACGGCTTACTGCGATTAATCCAAGTTTTACTACTGGTATATTGTTCATAATAGGTATTCCTCCATATTTTAATTTTTTAAGAAACTTTCAATTGTGGTAACTATGTAAGCACCTCAGGTCTCAATATTCATTTTTCAAACAGACTTTAGTAGTTGCCCACCAACAACGTGTCGGTTTATCTTCTGAAAAAAAATGAGCAACTATGAATTATTTTATCAGTCAATTGTGATATTCTCACCCTTCAGGCCATTAAATGCGCCAGCGATCTTCGCATCCTCATGTGCGATCAGCCATTTGTTCTTGGCTGTCATCAGGCTGTCCTCTCCTGTCTTCTCAGTCTGGAAAGTAAGGTCTGTGTTGGTTCCTTTCGGAAGTACAACAACACACTGGAAACCGCCCTCATTCACATGGCATGGTGCGTAGTGAAGTGTGGTAGCGTATACCTCGATTCCGGTTCCTGCCGGTACAAGGAATGCCTCGATCTTAGATGTATCATAGGTATGATCCGGCTCAATGTCCTGCTGATGTCCGATAAGAAGGACAAGATCTGTAACCGCTACATTGATCTCGGAATTACGATGATACTCCACTGCATTCAGCTTCTTGTTATGGCCATTGCAGTATCCGATCTGGACCGGCAGCCCGCCGTATCCCTTGTTCTGCAGGTCTTTCATAATATCCAGTGCCTCCAGCTCTTCAACGGATGGAACGTAGATTACGTCCTCTGGAACCGGAGTATGTTTCATCTCCTTGATAAGACCTGTAAAGTCGTATCCCTCCAGCACCTGTCCATATTTACGGAATGCCGAATCTGTTACTTTCTGAATCTTCACGATTAACCTCCTTTTGCGCATATCAGAATGCGGACATGGCTGCTATCTGCCACTCTCACAGCAGTCCAACATGCTCATACTCAAGATTCCCGAACCAGCTGCTGACCTCAGTCTGCCCTGGTTCTTTCTGCATGAAAAAAGCATACCATATTCTGGTATGCTTTACGACGGTTTTCTTGTCTTATCTATAGCACTTTTTTGACATTTTATTCTTTTGGAGTTGTATTAAATTTTTTTCTTACTTCGCTTGGAAGTCTGTTATATTTCTTCTGAAACTCTCTGGAAAAGGCTCTGCTGCTGGCAAAGCCGTTGTCCAGGGCAATCTGGCTCACTGTTTTCTCTGTATTCATCAGTTCCCGACATGCATAAGACATGCGAATTTCCTGTAAATAAGTCTTAAAATTGATTTTTGCATACTTTTTGAACATTCGCGACAAATAAGCGTCTGAATAGCCAAATAAATTTGCCATCTCAGAAAGTTTCAGTTCTTCTGTATAATGCTCACGCATATAAGTGGTAATTTTTGACAAAGCATCCAGTCGTCGGCTGTCCTGAATTTCCTCCTGTGCAGCCTCGGTCTCACGATAATCCCTTACCATCAGGTACAAAATATTGTAGTACAGTGCCATAGTCCGGTACTCCCATCCTTCTTCACGGGCACAGTACACCTTATAAAGCTCCTCAATAAAAAATGCCAGCTTCCGGTTATCCGGAGCCTTAGACTTCTGATCCTTTGCCACACGGGCTGCACTTGTAAATCGGATAAACCGCTGGGCAGTAAAATATTTTTCAAACTGCTTCAGTGGAATCTGCAAAACCACAGTCTCATTTTTCCTGGGGGCGTGAATGGAGTGGATTTCATTGGAATTGATGATGATCAGCCCGCCAGCCTCCAGGGGGTACTCTTCTTCATTAAGAAAAAAAGTCAGTCTGCCTTTCAGCACTGCAAAAATCTCAATTGAGGTATGCCAGTGTTTTTCTCTTTCGTAATTGCCGTGTCCGCCTTCAAATAAAAAGATTTTGAAGGGAAGACCCTCATTTGGTATGATCAATTCATGCTGAAATTCCAAGATTTCACCTCCGGCAGGTATATTTCTATAAAGCCGCGCCATTTTCTTTCAGGTCCGAACACGCTCTAAAGTCTCTTGCTGTAAGAATATCATTTTCCCCTATATTTGACAATCCTGTTTCTTAGATTCTTTTTGGCTCCGCTGCCACGTCTTTTCTCGTTTCGTATTTTCTTAAATACAAGTTTTTTCTTATCTTGTATTTACCAGCTCAAACGCTTATAATTGAAATTAATTTTCAATATGTTATTTTTATTTTCGGGAGGTTTATCATGAAATTTATATATCCTGCTGTTTTTAAGAAAACCGAAGATGGTCGTTATAAGGGAACTTTCCCAGACCTGGAAGGCTGCTTCGGAGAGGGAGACACTTTAGACGAAGCTATCGAAAGCGCTAACGCTGCTGCATTCGACTGGATTTCTGTAGAGCTCTCCGAAGAAGTTCCAGAGCTGCCTCCGATCACAGATCCAGATGATATGGAATTAGAAGATGAGGATGTGGTCAGAAATATCCAGGTGAACATCCGGTTGTATGATGGGTGGGATGAATGAAGTTTACCGTGAGTGTTTGAAATGTCCGCTTACGTTCCAGACTTCACTGACTTACCTGATAAGTCCAAAATGGGGAGGCAAAGCCTCCCCATTAATTTTATCACTGTACCTGGTCAGAACCTTCTCAGTTACAAAATATTTTTGTTTTATCTTGCCTGCTTCTTCACTGCCACTGCAATGGACAGACCGGGAGCATAATATGGAATCAATGTAGCCTGCAGTGCATGATAAATATCAGACTTTCCAGGCCATACGGTCTCCAGAAGATTGTTCTCTCTGTCCAGCTGATGGAACCAGGAACCGTTTACGTGATCCAGAACTTTCTCATCCAGATATTTCATAAACTCTGCATAATCTGCTGCGTATTTCTCATTATCTGTTACATGGAACAGAACGGAAGAGGTGTTGATTGCTTCTGCAAGAGTCCAGTGCATTCTGTCATGGACTACAGGTTTGCCGTTCCAGTCTGTTGTGTAACAGATTCCCGGTGCACCGTCTGCATTCCATGCGTCAGCAACTGCACGGTTATACAGATTCTCTGCAGCTTCAATATAAGGTGCTGCGCCAGCCTTGTCCTCTTTATATGTAGAAAGCGCCCACTGTGTGATCAGTCTTGCCCATTCAATTCCATGTCCAGGAGTTGCTCCATATGGCTTAAACTGGTCGTCCGGGCGGTCTTTGTTGCATTCCAGATCCGGTACCCAGTCACTGGAAAAATGCTCCGGTATACGCCAGTTATTGTCCTTTGCCCATACCAGAACATGGTCGATGATCCTGCCCGCACGTACACGATATTTCTCATCCCCGGTCACATCAGCTGCGGCAAGAAACGCCTCAACGGTGTGCATATTTGCATTCAAGCCTCGATAGGAATCCAGCTCTGTAAATTCTGTATTCCAGGTATCACAGGAAAGTCCTTCTTCCTCGTTCCAGAATCTCAGATCATAAAGAGCCAGGGCATCCTTCAAAAGCTCTGCTGCCCCTTCTCTGCCGGCCAGCACGCCGGAAGAAGCTGCCAGAATTACAAATGCATGGGCATAGCACTGCTTGGTTGGAACAATTTCATTGTCCTTTGTAAGACCTGCATACCAACCACCATTTTGATCATCGTGAAGCTCGCCTCTAAGCCCCTTCAACGCTGCATCAGCCAATGCCTCGCTGCCTTCATGTCCAAGCATGGAACCAATGCTGTACACATGTGTCATACGGCTTGTGATCCAGGTTTCACGGTTACGGTCTTTCCAGGGAGTGCCGTCATCTCCAAGATAATAGGAGCTTCCTCCTGGTGACGGAAACTGATGTCCGAAGCTTAATAAGCCATCTCTAACATCCTGCAGAAATTTCTGATTTTCAGCTGTTCCAAGCTGATATTTATTCTCTGTAACTGCCATTTCTGTTTTCTCCTTTTATACTGTAATATCCTGTGAAAGTCCCGCTCTACAGCTGACTCTCATATATAGTGATGTCACAAATAAGCAACAAATCCGTTTTGTAATGATCTCCCACTTTGCAATCTTCATTTTACCTTATCTGGAAGGCCTTGAACAGAGGGGGGAACTTTGGCTTTTATGGGGATTTTTACTGTTTCACTTTTCTGACACAATTATACTCCCAGACGGGATTTCGGTCAATTTATTTAAGTTTCATCAAAACAGCCGCCATTAGTACGTTATTTGCACTAATAGCGGCTGTAAATGTTATTATTGTTATAATAATCTATATTCTGTTTTTTTCAAAAACAGTTCCAATCAGCAGATAGCTTTTCCAAGCTCAATGCAGGCTGCCTGAGCCTCATCATCTGGCTCTTCGTTGCAGATTACACTATCAACAGCAAGTGCAACGCCATCGTTCTGGCATTTTTCTTCCCAGCTGCGCATCCAGTCGCCGTCTCCCCATCCGTAGGAACCGAAGAGCGCTACTTTTTTGCCTGCAAGCTTTGGCTCACATGCTTCGAATACCGGCTGGAATACGGAATCCTCAAGCTCCTCATCTCCCATTGCAGGGCATCCGAAAGCTACACCGTCAAAACTGCTGATATCTGTTCCATCAAAATCATCTGCACTGATCACTTCTACCTCAGCTCCTGCAGCTTTTGCACCTTCCGCTACTTTATTTGCCATTTCCTCTGTATTACCAGTTCCGCTCCAATATACAATTGCTACTTTACTCATAACTTCACTTAACCTCTTTCTTTTATAATTTTATTGCCAGCCTGTGAGATCATTTATGTTTTATCCTCCACATCTGGCACTTTAATAACGAAAGTCAGCTTTTCCGTGACTCTTATCGCTTTTTGGCTGTCACCCATAGTGGACTTTCATTGTATGTCAGGCAGCCACTGTCAGCTGCAGAACACTCCTGCCTTTTGCCCATAGATTCCGATAAACCTCGCGGCATTTATGGTACTTCTGAAACATTTTCAATGCTTCACATTCATTACAATATACTTTCCAGCAGCCGGAACATTTATAATTCTGTCCGCCATTCTGGATAAAACCAATTACGTCCCCAAGTGGATAATCAAGAAAAATCCCAATCTCATGTGGAAAATCTTCTGATGCCTCAAAGCGCTTCTTCAGTAACGCCAGGCACTGTTCCGGTTCTGTATTTTCATATCCATATTTTTCCAGAAACCGGGCAACTCCAGGACGATTCAGATTCTGTGCCAGCTGTTTTTCCCGGTATACATAAACCAGAGAACGGTTACCACGACTGCGAAGTGCCAGCAGTTTCACACCTTTGGGATTCATCAGCTGATTCCACATGGAAATCTGAAGGTCTATATTTTCTTCCTCTTCACAGCAGGCATTGAAAAGATTGGCCGCTTTCAGTGAAGCAAGGGTAGGAGCACAGTGCTCAATGAGACATTTCTCGATCATGATAAACTCCTCACCTTTTTATGCCATCACCGCATGCTCATCCAGCGCACACCTTAAAGCGCTTGCGCTGCTGGTATGGATGCGCGCTACCGGAATGTTATTTTTCTTTGCTTCCTGTGATGCACTGATAACCATTTTATGGGACACTGTATTGGTGAAAAGAACCATCAGATCCGGACATCCGATTTTCTTGCGGATTGCACCGTTCTCCTTTGGAAAAACTTTCGCCTTATATCCATAGTCTTTGCAGATATCGGTATACTGATATACCATTCTCTCATTTCCGCCGATGATTACAATACTCATGTGAATTGTCCTTTCCGGGTTTTATGAAGCTTCTGAAAATGAGAAAACACCCAACTTCCAGGCAATGTTTTCTTCTTTTTCGTTAGTCTTTTCTAACCCTTTGTTAAAAAAATTAGAAGCTTTCCGTTTACTGTTTACAACCTTCACAGTAACGCCTGCACTTCTGAAATATGTTTTAGTTGCTACAGTCCTTTACATTTTATTTTATGTAAAAGGTGCTGATTATATATTTTTATAGTTCTACGCTTTAGTTAGCTTGTGCTAACTTTTATGATGTTAGTTTACACTAATCCTTTATTTCTGTCAAGTACAAAACAAAAAAAGAGAGCTAATGAAAAACAGTCTCATTAACTCTCTGATATATTCAAAAGTTACACGTTCACCGCAGAGCGTGTTTGAAAAATCATTCCCGCAATCTGCACCCGATTTTTTTACAATACCCGGGATGCAGACCACATCCATTTAAATTTCCTCAGTACTCACCAGATTCTTCATGCTATTCATACCGATCAATAGTGTAGAAGTATTATGAAGCAGCGCAGATGTAGTCGGCTGCAGGATTCCGGCAACACCAAGCAGGATCAGGCCAGTGTTAAATCCTACGATCGTTCTGTAATTATTGTGAATACGCTTCATCAGCGCGTCACTGATATGCTTCAGAATTACGATACCTTCCAGATTATCCGCACCGATAGTGATGTCTGCGATCTCTCTTGCAATCTCGGCGCCTTCACTTACCGCAATACCTGCGTCAGCTGCAGAAAGGGCCGGAGAATCGTTAATTCCATCACCAAGCATGACAACCTTACGTCCTTTTGCTTTCTCTTTTTCCACAAAGCTTGCTTTATCTTCCGGAAGAACCTCAGAATAATATTCGTCAACGCCAACCCTGGCTGCAACAGCCCTGGCTGTACGTTCACTGTCTCCGGTCATCATAACTACCTTGCTGAATCCGGCTTTCTTCAGTGCTTTTACAACTGCAGGAGCTTCCTCACGGAGAGGATCCTCAATACAGATAACAGCTGCAAGACTGCCTTCAATTGCAAGATACAGATGGGAATACTCATTTGGAAGATTTTTAAAACGCTCCTCCATCCCTTCCGGAATGGTGCATTTCTCATCCTCAAATACAAAATGGGAGCTTCCAATGATTGCTTTTTTGCCCTCAATGGTTGTTGAAATACCATGAGCAACAATGTATTCTACCTTAGAATGCATTTCCTCGTGATCCAGTTTTCTCTTCTTCGCTGCATCTACAACAGCTTTCGCCATGGAATGAGGAAAATGCTCTTCCAAGCAAGCTGCAATTCGTAGCAGCTCATCTTCACTCTGTCCGTTAAATGGAACAATCTCAGCCACTGTAGGTTCTGCCTTGGTAAGAGTGCCAGTCTTGTCAAATACGATCGTATCGGCATCCGCAACTGCCTCCAGGAATTTACCGCCCTTCACAGTGATTTTGTATTCTCCTGCCTCCCGGATAGCGGAAAGTACGGAAACCGGCATTGCCAGCTTCAGGGCACAGGAGAAATCAACCATCAATACGGAAACAGCCTTGGTTACATTTCTGGTAAGCAGATAAGTAAGTGCAGTACCGCCAAGTGTGTATGGGACCAGTCTGTCCGCCAGGTGCTCGGCCTTGCTCTCAAGACCGGATTTCAGTTTCTCAGTATCCTCGATCATGGCTGCGATTTTCTCATAACGGCTGGAACCACCAACTGCTTTTACAGTAATGATAGCCTCGCCCTCTTCCACAACTGTACCTGCGTATACGGAATTTCCTTCCACTTTTCTTACAGGAACAGATTCACCAGTCAGGGAAGCCTGGTTTACCATAGCCTCGCCCTCTGCGATCAAACCGTCAAATGGGACCACATTTCCCATATGTACTACAACCATATCTCCGGCCTGGATCTTGTCTGCGTCCACCAGCACTTCCGTACCTTCACTGCGAAGCCATACCTTACCAGTGTTCAGAGACATGGTACGTGCCAGATCATCCACAGATTTCTTGTGGGTCCACTCCTCAAGCAATTCTCCAATTCCAAGCAGGAACATAACAGAACCGGCTGTGGAGAAGTCGCCGCGGAAAATGGAAACACCGATTGCAGTTGCATCCAGAACCGGAACCTCGATCTTACGCTTCCAGAGTGTCTTAACCCCCAGCCAGATGTATTTCACAGACATTGCAGTGGTATAGATTGCAGACAATGGATATGGCAAAAGCAGCTTACGTCCGTAATGGAAAATAACTTTATTTACCAGCTTCTCCTTATAAGTCTCATTTAATTCTCTTCCGGAATTCTCCAGCACCTGGGCCGGTACGCTGACACGGCTGTAACCAAACGCCTGAATTGCCTTCAACAGTTCATTCCGCTCTCCGGTGTAGTAAATAAGAGCATCACTGGTACGGTTAAAGACCTGAGCCTTCTTTACTCCATCCAGATTTTCCAGATAATACTGAAGGGTATCTGCCTGGGTAAAATTCATATATTTCTGAAAAAGATGGACTCTGATACGTCCTTTTTTCTCATGTTTAACTGTAAATTTCAACTTGTTCACCTACTTTTTCTTCAAAGCAAAAGTTGCTGTTCATTACGTTCACCACAATCACTTCGCGCTACACTCTTCGCGTTTTCAGTAAAATTTGTTCACCCAAAATATCCGGCAGAACTTTTCGAACGAACAGCAACAATTAAGAGGACTGTCGCAAAAACGGCAGTCCCCAATATGTTTGCAATGTATTTCACTGCCATCTTACTCAGCAGTTTCCTCTGTCTCAGCTTCTTCAGTTTCTTTAAACTCAGTCTCGCTCTCAGCTACCTCATCCTCAAACGGCTCCTCAGCTGCTTTTCTGTCCTCATTGATCTGCTGTGCATCTGCATAGATATCACCTGCATTTTCCTGAACAGTTGTAACCGTCTTCATTACACAGTCCTTTGCTCTTAAAACAGCTGCTGTGCACTCTGTGTAAACTTTTTTCGCATCTTTACTGGAAAGAAACTTGATACCTGCAGTTCCGAATAAAACACCTGCTGCAAAAAGTCCTGTCTTGTCCCATTTAAAACTTGCCATGATTAAATTCCTCCTTATAGTGAAACGTTATTGTTGTTAGTTGTTTTTCAATATTTTGGTATTATATATCAGTTTTTCTGAAATTCCCAGTGCTATTTTGCTTATCGAGAAATATTCTCATTATCTCCCTGTTTTAGAGCGTGTTTGAAAAAAAATCTAGTTTTCTTCCCCAGATAACTGCTATTTTTATATGCCTTCATTCTGTCACTGCCAGATTTCAAGCCCTGCACTTTGACATGGTCATCTCAATACTTTCAATATCCTGATCTCCGATATAGCCCATATTTTTCAATCCAGCTCTTACAACCTGTTTCCAGACTTCAGAAGGCAGCTTACAGACAGTATCATCGCTGAGTCTTACAGTGCAGCCATTTTCCTGGCAGCATGCTTCACAGCTGGAAATCCGGTACATGTTCTTGCGGCTGATGGCGCCGATTTTTTCCAGCATATTTACCATGCGGTAAATTGTGGCCGGTCCAATATTTCGATCTTTCTCCTGCACCTTGTAATAAATTTCCTTGCAGCAGGAACACTCCTCCTCCAGAATAATATCCAGGATCAGCTGGCGCTGTCTGGTGATCCTGCAGCCCTGTTCGCGTAATCGTTCAAAAATCATATCTTTCTGCATTTGTGTGCGCTGATATGCTTCCTGATTTTCATATGCTTTTTCTTCAACTGCATTTTTCATCATTTTCATCGCCATCCTTTTTGATTTCTGTGTGATTTTATGTCAGGAGCTGGAATTTCTATATAAAGAGAAATCATAACGGTTCGCGCCTTCACTGCTGCAGAACATCTCTTTTCCAAAACGAAATACTATTGTTATTTCCCCTTATATAAAAATTCCAGCCTGTATCTCTTTAAGGGATACAGGCTGAATTATTTAAGAACTTTGCTTAAGCAATACTCTTTGTATTAACTTTTAAGCTGTTGCTCTCTTTATATGGTCTGAACAGCAGGTACAGGAATGCTGCAACCAGAACAAATGCTACAACAGTTCCGATTCCAAATCCGCCGCCTGTAAGCAGTGTACCAATCTGATAAATGCAAAGTGAAACTACATAAGCAAGACCACACTGATAACCGATTGCAAACCAGAACCATTTTGCGTTGTTCATCTCTCTCTTGATTGCACCCATAGCCGCGAAGCACGGAGCGCAAAGAAGATTGAATACTAGGAATCCGTAAGCTGCAATTGGAGTCATAACCTGTGCAAGATTTCCCCAGATCTCAGCTCCATCCTCTGCAACCTCTGCAAATCCGAAGAGCATACCAAATGTAGCAACGACGTTCTCTTTTGCAATAAGACCTGTTACGGCTGCAACTGCCATCTTCCAGCCTTCTCCTGCTTTTGTCCATCCAAGAGGAGCAAAAATCCAGGCGATAGCAGAACCAATCTTGGCAAGAATACTGTTGTTCAGTTCTTCTACCATTCCGAAGGAACCGCCTTCCCAGCCGAATCCCATGAGGAACCAGAGAACGATTGTGGAAAGAAGAATGATGGTACCAGCTTTCTTGATGAAAGACCAGCCTCTCTCCCACATGCTTCTCAGAATATTGCCGACTGTCGGCCAGTGATATGCCGGAAGCTCCATAACGAATGGTGCCGGCTCGCCAGCGAACATTTTTGTTTTCTTAAGGATGATACCGGAGCAGATGATTGCTGCGATACCAACAAAGTAACAGCTTGTCGCAACCCATCCGCTGTTGTTAAAGAATGCACCTGCAATCATTGCAATGATCGGGAGCTTCGCACCACAAGGAACAAATGTTGTGGTCATAATTGTCATTTTACGGTCACGGTCGTTCTCGATTGTACGGGAAGCCATAACTCCAGGAACACCACATCCGGAACCGATCAACATTGGGATGAAGGATTTTCCGGAAAGACCGAATTTACGGAAGATTCTGTCCATGATGAATGCAACACGAGCCATGTAACCGCAGGACTCAAGGAATGCAAGGAACAGGAACAGAACCAGCATCTGCGGTACGAAACCAAGTACAGCGCCAACACCGGCAACAATACCGTCAAGGATCAGTCCCTGCAGCCATGCAGCGCAATTTACAGCTTCCAGAGCAGACTCAACTGCCGGAGGAATAATCTCACCGAAGAGTACATCATTTGTCCAATCTGTTACAATAGTTCCAACAGTGGTTACAGACACATAATAAACAACCCACATTACAACTGCGAAGATCGGAAGCGCCAGCCATCTGTTGGTTACGATTCTGTCGATCTTATCGGAGGTTGTAAGCTTCTTTCCTTTAGAGGATTTTGTATAGCACTGTCCAATAATGGAAGAGATGTATACATAACGCTCGTTTGTGATAATACTCTCTGTATCATCATCGAATTTATCTTCCAGAGCCTTTACTTCGTAAGACACATCCGGAACGCTCTTCATCTGCTCTACGATCTTGTCATCTTTCTCAATGAGTTTGATTGCAAAGAAACGTTTCTGAGCCTCTGCAACAGTTCCTGTCAGCTTATTCTCAACAGATTTGATCGCATCCTCAACATCCTGTGCAAATTCGTGAACCGGAACGGTTTTCTTTTTGCTCTGTGCTGCGCTGATTGCTTTCTCAGCAGCTTTCATAATTCCGGTTCCTTTCAGAGCGGAAATCTCAACTACTTCGCAGCCAAGCTTTTTGCTTAATTTGTCAATGTGGATCTTGTTTCCGGATTTCTGAACCAGGTCCATCATGTTGATAGCCATAACTACCGGAATACCAAGCTCCATGATCTGTGTGGACAGATACAGGTTACGTTCAAGGTTTGTACCATCTACAATGTTGATGATCGCATCTGGCATTTCATTGATCAGGTAATTTCTGGCAACCACTTCCTCAAGTGTGTATGGGGAAAGGGAATAAATACCAGGAAGGTCCATGATGGTTACATCCTTATGACCTTTCAGTTTACCTTCTTTTTTCTCTACTGTTACACCGGGCCAGTTACCAACGAACTGGTTAGAGCCGGTCAGTGCATTGAATAATGTGGTCTTGCCGCAGTTAGGGTTACCTGCAAGTGCAATCTTAATCGACATTTTCATGCCTCCTCTTTCTTTCCAGATTTTCTTTTTCCGGGCTTATTATATACAGCTTCTGCTGATTTTAGTTGCCCTGTGCTGCCGATTGTTTTAATCAGCTTTCATTTGTTAGTGTTTCAACCTTTTATTAGGTTTCGCTAACCAATCAGGTAAAAAAAATTGCCTGTTCACTTCCAGAACATGCAATTTCATGCTGTGCTGATTTTGCCACTGTTCATATGACAACATTTGTAAAATGTTTCTCAAAAATATGTGAGCAGTAACTTTTCCCTTATGTACACACAGCAAAGTACTATATCCTGTACAGTATTTATTCTACCTCTATCATTTCTGCATCGACTTTTCTCAGAGACAGTTCATAATCTCTCACGGTTACCTCAATAGGATCTCCAAGCGGTGCAACTTTACGTACATAGATCTGTACCCCTTTGGTGATTCCCATATCCATAATACGTCTCTTTACTGGTCCTTCACCGTGCAGTCTCTTCACTGTGACAGTCTGACCTACGCCAACTTGCCGTAATGTTTTCATAATACTTGCTCCTTTTTTCTGGATTTCAGACCATGATCCGATTCGCCATATCCTTGCCAATGGCAACTCTGGAATCTTTCACATTCACGATCATGTTACCGCTGATCTCGCTTACAACGGTTACTGTGGCTCCCTGTACAAACCCAAGATTTTCAAGGAATTTACGGGTTTCTTCTTTACCGCCGACTTTTTTAATCACCTGCGGCTCTCCTTCGTTTACCATTGATAACGGCATCATATCATCCTTCCTTTTTTGTGTTTTAGAAACATCTATTCATTATTATGTTTTGCTTACGTTGATTAGTATATTCTAATTTATATAAGCTGTCAATAATTTATTTGCACTTTTTTCTCATTTTTTTTCACTGCAATTTCGTAAATTTTGACCAGTGCTTTTTGAAAATGTTTCGGGATTCCAGAGTGTGTTAAAAAAAACTTCTACAAAATATACCGCAAAGTGGGGCGTACAGATTGCGGAACGTTACCAGTGAACATTAACTGCGGGAATGCTTTTTCAAACACGCTCCAGTATGAATGGTGGATTTATGGGGAATTATTGTTTATAATGTAAAAGAAGATAAAAAGTGTTGAATGAGCGTATTTTTATGCTTCATACATTGTTTTAGATAGTAAAATCTGTGAAAAAGTTACATGTATAAAAAAATCACATGCACTTTATTGAAAAGAAAGGATTACTTTTTATGAAACAGGGAAGCAAAATCGGGATTGTCTGTTGTTCCAACGGACTTAGGCCAGAACAGGCCGAAACAATAAAAATGTTGGTGCAGATTCTGGAAAAATCCGGACTAGAAGTAGATCTTAGCCCTTACCTTTATGGAGATGAAAACGGACAGGCTGGAACTGCCAGGGAACGTGCCGGGGCTCTTATGAAATTTTATGAGGATGATTCTGTCACAGATATTTTTGACGTATCTGGCGGGGATATGGCCAACGAGCTTTTATCCTATCTGGATTTTCAGACCATTGCTTACGGAAAAAAGCATTTTTGGGGATATAGTGATCTGACAACAATTATAAATGCCATTTATGCCCGAACAGGGAAATCTTCTGTCCTGTACCAGATACGAAATCTCACCTACGATCACAGCCAGTCCCAGATAACGGACTTTCTTAATACTACCTTGGCGGGATCCTCTTCTCTTTATGATTTCCCTTATGAATTTGTGCAGGGAACTCATATGGATGGAATTGTAGTAGGAGGAAATATACGGTGCCTTTTGAAGCTGGCTGGCACGCCCTACTGGCCGGATATGCGAGAGAAAATCCTGCTTCTGGAGTCCTTTGGAGGAAAACTGCCGCAGATGGTGACTTATTTAAGCCAGTTGAGCCAGATGGGAGTATTTAAGAAAGTAAATGGGATTTTGTTGGGGACGTTTACGAAAATGGAGGCGGATAACTGTCAGCCAGATATGGCAAAACTGCTTCTTGAATTCACAGAAAAAAAGACGCCCATTGCGAAAACACCTTTGATCGGGCATGGAACGGATTCAAAGGCAATTCGCATCGGGCATCGTTTAAAGTTATTCTCCGCAGAAGAAAACAAACGGATATATAAAGAATTTTAGATCCTAGCCACTCCGCTCTTAATGGCAGCTTCAGCAGTAGCCTTCGCAACCGCATCTTTCACTCTTGAATCAAATGCTGCTGGCAGAATATAATCAGCGCAGAGTTCTTCGTCGCTTACCAGGCCTGCAATGGCGTAAGCTGCGGCAATCTTCATTTCATCGTTGATGTCAGATGCACGGACATCAAGGGCACCACGGAAGATTCCCGGGAAGCAGAGAACATTGTTCACCTGATTCGGGTAGTCGGAACGACCTGTGGATACTACCGCTGCTCCTGCTGCCTTGGCCTCATCTGGAAAAATCTCAGGAGTCGGGTTTGCGCAGGCAAAGATGATCGGATCTTTCGCCATAGTGCGAACCATATCCGGAGTAAGGGTTCCAGGTGCGGAAACACCGATAAATACGTCAGCGCCTTTGATCACTTCACTCAAGGAGCCCTTCTCATGATTGGCGTTTGTGATCTTCGCCATCTCTTCCTTGATTGGGTTCAGACCCTCACGACCTTCGTAAATTGCACCTTTACGATCTGTCATAATAACGTTCTTAAGTCCCATAGAAATAAGAAGTTTGATAATCGCGATTCCGGCAGCTCCTGCTCCGGAAGTAACGATCTTAATGTCTTCGATTTTCTTGCCAACAACCTTCAGCGCATTGATCACACCTGCAAGTGTAATAACTGCAGTACCATGCTGGTCGTCATGGAAAATCGGAATATCACAGCACTCTTTCAGCTTCTTCTCAATCTCAAAGCATCTCGGTGCGGAAATATCCTCCAGGTTTACACCGCCGAAGCTTCCAGCCAGAAGGCGAACGGTCTGCACAATCTCATCTACATCCTTGCTTCGAACACAAAGCGGAATAGCATCTACATCACCAAACTCTTTGAACAGAACGCATTTGCCCTCCATAACCGGCATACCAGCCTCCGGACCGATATCTCCAAGTCCAAGAACAGCGGTACCGTCAGTTACTACAGCAACCGTATTCCAACGCCTGGTCAATTCATAACTTTTATTAATATCTTTCTGAATCTCAAGGCAAGGCTGTGCAACACCAGGGGTGTAAGCAAGGCTTAAAGCATCCTTGGAATCAACCTTTGCTCTTGAAACAACTTCAATTTTACCTTTTAACTCATAGTGCATCTTTAAGGATTCTTTTGCGTAATCCATGTTCGTATCTCCTCTTCTTAAAAAATTCTATGCGGGCACTTTCTACTGCTATTATATCCAGCTCGTCCCGCCCGGATACAAAATATCCACTTTGGGCTACAAAGGAAAGTATATACGAAATTTTACCAAATCACAACATGAAAATATGAATAAATCTCTCAATAAACAGAACACGTTACTGCTCACTCCGTTCACAGCAACGCGCTTCGCGATGCACAGAAATCATGCATTCGCATGATTTCGCGCCGCACTTCTCGGGTTTTCTGTGAACTACGTTCACAAAAAACACCTCGCGGAATGTTACCAGTAAACAGTAACCAGAACACTACTCCAACCTGGCTGCTACTATTAACCCGAACCCTCAAAACGTATTGCCTAAAATAAAATGCTCAGCATAAATCAGGGCAAACTCCCGAAGAAATAGAAGTCTGCCCTAATATCCTCCAATATTCTATTTTCTTATAATTCTCTTACTCCACATTTTTCAGTGCCACATCCATGGGAATCTTCTTGATCCTTCTGAACTGAAGCAGTGCCACCAACACATACGCCCCCATCCCCATCGCAAACATCTCCGGATAAACCGCTGGTTTCAGATATAAGGTCAGCCAGCCTGAGAAGGATGACATCAGATATCCGTAAATTCCATATATCGTCCAGGTAGACAGCAGCAGGCTGAATAAAATGGACAAGATCACCACCCACGTAGTGGATGTAAGATACAGGCTGTTGATCTCTCTGTTCTCATACCCCAGAATCTTTACCATAGAAATGGCATTGGCATTTTTCTCAATGATCAGCTTGGTAAGCAGATAGATCAGGAGGGCAAACAGCACAACTGCAAATACATTGATCAGCTGGAACATTTCTCCCATAGACACATCCAGCTGACGGCTGACCTTTGTCAGATCGTCCTCCGTAATTGTTGTTGCGATCAGATCCTCATCCAGATCTGTGATCTTTTCCCGGGAAAAATAACCGTTAAAGTAATCTTCCTTTTCCCCAAAGGTTTTCCTGTAGGAGGAAATCGGCATAAATACCGTCAAAGATGCTGGATAATCGTAGATTCCCTGCACCAAAAATTCATAGGTCTCGTTTCCGTAAGCTTCCTTCAGCACAACGGTATCCCCGGTCTTTATCTTATACTTTTCTGCATAACCGTCAGAAATCAGAACTCCATCAGTTGGAAGCTCCGCGCTTACATACGTACTGTCGTCCGCGATTCCATAGACCGTTATGGTCTCTCCTTCCTGATCCGGCAATACATTTTTCATGGAATTCAGGCAGAATTTTTCTGCTGACTTCTCATTGGTTTTCAAAGATGGAGTAAGAAATTTCTGCAGCATTCCCATAACCGTATATTTCTCATCTTCATCTGGTTCCTCCGGTACATTCAGCACATACTGGTACGGCGCGATCATGTTCTTCAAAATTTCTTCCTGATAATGATCCAGAAGCGGCTTCATCATCATTCCAAAAAGCAGCAGTACATTTGCAAAAAAGATTCCAATAAACAAAGTCAGATAACTGGACTTATTCTGCAGGATAATACGCAGCCGGAAGCGGTTGAAAAACTTAAAGTCCGGAAGACGCACAGCTTTTTTCCGTTTGGAAGCAGACAGATCATGACGCAGGAATTTCAAAGGAGAAAGACGCAGTTTCCCTGAAATCAGAATCAAATTGATTCCAAGCATGATCACTACCGGAACCACTGTGGTCAATATAAATGCATCTGCATTCCAGCGTGTTTCATAGGTCGGCAGGCTGTAGCTGCCATAATACATACCTGCGCAGAGATCTTTAAAGGAGGTGTAGCCCAGCACGTTTCCAAGAACAGAAGCAACCACAGTTACGATCACCGGCATGGAAATATAGTGGAACAGAAGTTCTCTTCTGGAATATCCGGAAGCACGCAGAGTCCCGATCACAGAAGCTTCTTTTGTAATGGTATTATTTGTTGTAACTGCAAACACAAAAGCAATGATGACGATCAGAATATACAGCAGCACCTCCATCATAGCCTTATCACCGCCCATATCTTCACCGGTAAAAGTGATGGCCTGATTGGAATAGGCCGGGATAAAGCCTGTCACATTTCCATATTTGACCAGAACCTCCAGGAAATCCTCAGACATGTTTTTTGCTTCAATATCATCCTTTGGTGCAGTCTCATACTGCCAGGAATAGCGGTACTCCAGATGGGTTGTTCCAAAAGCATCCGCACCTTCCTCGGTCATAATACCCACACCAAATTTTACAGCATCAAACATCATATCGCTGTTATCGGAAAATAAACAACTGTAGTCGGGTAATGCCACAAATCCGGTAACTGTCAGTTCTTCTCCTGCGATTTTCAGCTTGTCACCAACCTTCAGCTTGTTATTATCTGCATACATCCGGTCAATGGCAATCTCGTTCTTTGCAGACGGCATTGCACCTGACATCAGGCACACAAGATTCATATCGGTACGCTCCTGATAGATGCGCATGGTTCCCTCTTCGTTTCCATCCAGATCCGCATCTACAGCCTCATCGCGGTAAAAGTTTTCGCAGATTCGTACTTTTCCATTTTTTTCAATTTTCTGCAAATCACTTTTGCTGGCTTTCGAAGAAAGGGTAAAGTTGCCATGCTCGATGTTATATTTTTCGAAACCTTCGTCATAGGCAGCCAGCATACTGTCATCAGCCACAAGAAAGCCCGAGACAAAGCCTATGGTCAGTGTCATAAACAGAAAGATCACAATATATTTTCCAAAATCACTTTTCAGTTCTCTTGGAAGACGTTTCCACAATGGATTCTTCATAGCGCACCGCCTTACCAGTCCAGATCGTCAGCTGCGACTTTGGACTCATTGAGATAGTTTTTGCGGATCTGACCGTCACGAAGCTTCACTACGCGGTCTGCCATATTCTTAATGGCATCGTTGTGGGTAACCATGATGATGGTATTTCCGTACTTCTGGTTGACCTGCTCGATCAGACGCAGAATTTCCTTAGATGTGTTGTAATCCAGTGCGCCTGTAGGCTCGTCGCAGAGAAGAATGTCCGGATTTTTTACAATGGCACGACCAATGGCCGTTCTCTGCTGCTGACCGCCGGAAAGCTGGTTGGGCAGCTTATGTCTGTGCTCATAAAGCCCCAATGTATAAAGCAGCTCGTCAATATCCAGTGCCTTATCGCTGAGATATGCGCCCACCTCGATATTTTCCTTTACATTTAAATTGGGGATCAGATTATACATCTGGAAAACATATCCCAGATGCTTCCGGCGGTAAAGAGTCAGCGCTTTCTCCTTCATATCTCCTGTTTTTTCCCCATCTATGGAAATATAGCCCTCATCTGGCTCATCAATTCCACCGATAATATTCAAAAGTGTGGATTTTCCAGAACCAGACGGTCCAAGAAGCACGCAGAACTCCCCTTTTTCCACAGAAAAATCAATTCCCCGAAGAACCTCTGTCCTGCTGTCTCCGGAACCAAAGCCTTTCTTCAAATCTTTAATTTCAAGAAACATCTCTTTTCCTCCCTGTAAACCATTATCGTTCATGAACATTTTTCATAAAAAACAATTACAAGCATTCATCATTCTGTCTTTTGTTAGTTTATGCTAACTTATATTTATCATACCTCTTTTATCCGGTTATGAAAAGGAGGGGAATTGAGAATAATTCTCAACATCTGCATTTTCGCTTTTTCGAAAATTATTTTGTTAAAAATCACCTTTACCAAATTTTTCTTCTTAATTTTTTACATATTTTTTCACAGAAAATGTGGCATTTCCATAAAAAATTCGATATAATATTCACAATGTTTATAGTTTTTCACAACATTGTGAAATCTGTTATTCGGGAGATTTTTGCATGAAAAAAATAGCACTTATTACAGATGGCTGGGGACGTTATGTAACCTATACCTGGATTCAGGGATATCGAAATTACATGGCTGCCCACCAGTCAGATATGGATTTATATATTTTTCAGAGCTTTGGGAATTTCAGTATGGATGAGAAGCATAATGCAGGAGAATATAACATTGCACGGCTTCCGGATTTTTCAGAATTTGACGGCATCCTTCTGGATCTTGCCACCGTGTCCCAGTCAGACCTGATTGCAGAGATAATTGAACGCGCGAAGCTCAGCAACATCCCAGCAATTTCTCTTCTTGAGCAGATTCCAGGACTGTACCATTCCGGAATTGACAACTACGAAGCCATTACCCGGATTGTTGAGCACCTGATCGCAGAGCACGGATGCCGTACCTTAAACTTCATCGGCGGACCAGAATTTAACAGGGAAAATCAGCTCCGCTTCAAAGCTTACAGGGATGCCCTTCTTCGCCATGGGATTCCTTTCGAGGAGCAGCGCGTGATCCATCATAATTATGAAATTGAAACCGGAATCCAGGCATTTTCCACATTTAAAGAGAAAAACCTGCTTCCAGATGCCTTTGTCTGTGTCAACGACAATACAGCTGTAGGCGTCTGTCTGGCTGCCAAGGAAGCCGGATATTCCATTCCCGGGGATTTTCTGGTAACCGGTTTTGACAACGAAGATAAGGCTTCCTATTATGAGCCCAGAATTACCACGGTAGGCTTCTCCAAAGCCGATATCATGGAAAATGCCCTTTTAATGCTGGAAAAAATCTGGAATGGAAATGCAGAGGAGACTTATATATACGCACCTTTCACCTACGTTTTTCAGGAAAGCTGCGGCTGTATTTCCCAGAATCCACCTGACCGTGGAGAGTATGTAATCAAGCGCATTGTAGCAGAAGCACGCCAGAGCGATATGCAAAACTGGATGATGGATCTGAACCGTGTTCTCCTGGACTGTACAGGATACACAGAGCTTGCAGGACGTATGCAGAACTGGCTGACAAAGCATGGTTGCGGAAATATTTATCTGTTTTTGAACCCGGATATCTTTATGAGCGAAAATATAGATGCACTGCCTGAGCTTCCGGAGGATACTTATCAGACAGAAGGATACCCGGAGGAGATGGCACTGGTTTACCCGCCCCTGGATGGTACGAACCGGCTTCAGCTTAATCTGAAAGAAATTCTTTCACTTCCACAGACAGAAGCTACCAAAGGACAAAATATTTACCAGTTCTGTCCTCTGCATTTTCGTGAACGGGAGATTGGATTTCTGATCATCACCAATTGTGATTATCTTCTGGAGCATCAGTTCCTGTTCGAAACCTTAAATGCACTCCAGACTTCCATGGAAGCCCTGTATGCAAGACTTACCCTGCGTAAAATGAATAAACAGCTTTCTCAGCTTTACATCCATGATTCTCTCACCGGGCTCTACAACCGGATGGCTTACGAGAAGCTTGCCATGCCTCTTTTCCATCAGTGCATGCAGGAAAATCAGCCAGTTGGAATCATGTTTGTGGATGCAGATCACCTGAAATATATCAATGACACCTTTGGGCATGATATGGGAAATCTTGCTATCAGCAGCATTGCTTCCGTCCTGCGGCAGCACTGTCCGGCAGAGTCCGTTTCCATACGCTATGGAGGAGATGAATTCGTATGCGTGATTCCTGATTATAATAAACAGAAAATACAGGAGCTGGCTCATACCCTTCTGGATTCTCTGGAAGTGTTTTCTGCCAACAGCCGTATGGGCTTCCCCATTGAGGCAAGCATCGGATGGGTAATTGCCGATGATCCGGATCTGCCCTTGAATGATTATATCAATCTGGCAGATGAGAAAATGTATTCTGCAAAAAAAGCGCGGAAGGCTGAGCGAAAGATTTGATCTGGAGCTTTATCTTGTTTCTGACAAGAATCCCGCCACAATAAGTATCAGATTCAGGCTATGTCGGTGTTTTCATTTTGATCTGATATATTCTATGAATATAAATAACATGTTTTAACGCCTAAAAAGACACCAGATTCGTTCAGGAAAATCTGGTGTCTTATAAAAAATACCGTATCATTTTTGAATCGCAAAACGTGCCTGCTCCAGATTTTTCCTGTCTACAAGTATTTCGTACTGCTTGGCTTGCTCCGCTGGATTTCCTGCACTTCCCACACGTCCCCGAATAGTTCCGCTGCCTGTCCATTCTCCCAGCTGATCTTTTACTTTGTACTTATACTTGATATTCTGACTATCCAGAATATCCCGGATCTCATTAAATCTTTTCAAGTCTGTGCCAATCCATAGGCTTTCTGAATTAAGTACTGTGAACATTTTTCCTCTCTCCTTCCGCGAACTTTAATTCACTCAATAATTTTTCCGAACAAGCTTCACGCTTTTGTTTGAATTACCGTACCATAATTATAGTATTATTTCAATATTGGATTTATATTTCTTATTACCCGCGGTCTGATTTTGTGTACAAAAAAACAGAACCATCGATTTCTCAATGATTCCGCTTCTCAATTACGTGTGTTAGAGGATTCGAACCCCCGGCCTTTTGGTCCGTAGCCAAACGCTCTATCCAGCTGAGCTAAACACACATTTATTACTTGTGAAGTATTTGTCCCTCACAACAATGGATATTCTACACGATACCTGTGGTTTTGTCAACACCTTTTTGAAATTTTTTTAAAATATTTTTTTATAGGTATTTTTTGCACGATTGGTACTATTTTAAAGACTCTATCAGAGCTCTCTAACTTCTTCCAGCATGACGGTGCCTCCCTATCTCCTGGCTTTCTTCGCCTGCCAGTTCAGCACTGCGCCAATCATATAAATAGCCGGGAACATCAGCATTCGGATCACGGAAGCTGGATCGAAATCTCCGAAGATCATAGTAACGATCACTTCTGCCACAACCTCTGCAATAAGAAGGCCTCCCATTCCCACACAAAGGCCTGCATTCTCCACCTTACCAGCCTGTTTCACACCAACCACGCCAGCTGCCAGATAGATTACTCCTGCCACCAGAACCATCACATTGCTTGCAACCAGCTGGCTGTAAGTCATACCGTTCTGATTCAGATATTCTACAACTGCGCTGTCACTGCTGCCCTTCATAACCAGAGAAATCGTGTTTCCACTTCCAAATGCCAGCAGAACGCCAAGAAACAGAAGAAGCATGCCGCCAACCTTCAGGATTGTCTCTCCCGGTGCCTGTTTTTTTAACATAATCCAATACTCCTCACTTTATAAAATTTTCAAAATATTACAAACCCAGCCCTCGCTCTCCCAAAATAAAAAAGCCTGAAACAGAGCCCCAAAGGCTCTCTGTAAGTTTTCAAACAGCTTCTGCCATCTTTTTAATAAAAATCACGGACAGACCTAAAACGTCTGTCCGCTAATTTCAAATTATCCGTAGTTCAAGAAACTATTTTCCTAGAGCATGTTTGAAAAAGGCTCTAGAGCGTCAAAGCACCTGCTTACGCATCCAGAAGGAACGCCTTATAAGCCTTCTTCGCCTCGTAAACATCCGCCTTGCTGGTAACCTCCCACGGTGCATGCATACTGAGAACAGAAACACCGCTGTCAATTACTTCCATACCATAAAGAGCTGCGATAAAAGCAATGGTTCCGCCGCCGCCAACGTCAACCTTACCAAGCTCAGCAGTCTGGAAGCAAACCTTATGATCGTCAAAAATTCTGCGGACTCTTGCCACATATTCTGCATTGGCATCATTGGAGCCGGATTTTCCACGAGCACCTGTAAACTTGTTGAGAACGATACCTCTTCCAAGATAAGCAGAGTTCTTTTTCTCAAAAGCTTCTGCAAATGCAGGATCATAGCCGGCGCTTACGTCTGAGGAAAGCATGCTGGAATTCTTCAGAGCCTTTCTCAATCTGAGATCAGAATACTGTCCCAGTGCATCCAGAACCTCTGCTACGCTGTTCTCAAAGAAATGAGACTGCATACCAGTTGCTCCCACGCTTCCGATTTCTTCCTTATCAACAAGGAGACAGCAGCTTGTACGCTTCGGTGCTTCCATCTCAAGAAGAGCCAGAAGGGAAGTATATGCGCAAACTCTGTCATCCTGTCCATAACCAGCGATCATGCTACGGTCAAGACCACAGTCACGAGCCTTGCCAGCGGGAACGATCTCAAGCTCTGCAGAAAGGAAATCTTCCTCTTCCACACCGTATTTCTCATTCAAAATACGAAGTACATTCTCCTTAACAGCCTCTTTCTTCTTGTCATCCGGAAGATCCTTCAGCGGCTGGCTTCCAATCAGGATATCCAGCTTCTCGCCCTCAACAGCCTCGGAAGCCTTCTTCGCCATCTGCTGTCCTGCAAGATGGATCAAAAGGTCTGTAATGTAAAGAACTGGATCGTCCTCATCCTCGCCGACAGTTACATTTACAACAGTGCCATCCTTCTTCACAATTACGCCATGCATTGCCATTGGAAGAGCAACCCACTGATATTTCTTCACTCCACCATAATAATGAGTGTCAAGATAAGCCAGATCCGTATCCTCATATAACGGATTCTGTTTAATATCCAGTCTCGGAGAATCAATGTGCGCACAAAGGATATTCATCCCCTGTGCCAGATCATCCTCTCCAATATGGTACAGGGCAATGATCTTCTGCATTCCAACCTGGTAAACTTTATCTCCTGCTTTCAGAGCTTCGCCATTTTTCACCTTTTCTTCAAGGGAAACATAGCCTGCTTCCTCAGCCTCTTTCACAATCTGTGTGATACATTCACGTTCTGTCTTTCCTACATTTAAGAAATGACGATATTTCTTTGCCACAGTTTCCAGATCCTGCATATCAGCATCTGAATATGTGAGCCATGCGTTTGGACGTTCCATAATCTATATCCACCTTTCTCCTGTTTTCATTTTACACAGGGAAAATAATCCCTGTGTTTTCCTCATCCAAAATTCATTATAGCGTATAACTAGGTAAAAAGCTACCGGCAAATAGGTTTTCCTGCACAAATCTTTTACTCTTTATTACTGTTTGCGGCCTGACTCGTAATCGCACCTTTATCCCTGAAAATTTCTCTGCTCTCTTGCCACGCAGTCCAATACTTTGCACTGCCTTTTGGGATATGGGCAAATCCGATTCAGGGTCTCCTGTATCGGTTAAAGCATGCATATATTTCCTGTCGTCTTGGCACTGCATATCCGCAGGAAGTATAGCCTTCTGACAAAAAAGACAGCCCTTCTTTTTCCAGTTTATTGCAAAGCAGCTCCACAATTTCCGGCAGTGTTCTTTTCCCATCAATCAGCTTTTCCACTGCATATTTCAGCAACGCACCTAAAGCTCCTGTCTGCTCACTGTCGATCAGCTGTTCCACATATCGCAGATCCACTTCCTGTTTTCCAATGGAAAAACCATCTCTGCCATGTACCTTTACTTTCAGCCTTTCCGGCTTATCCTGCACCTTAAAATGACCGTAATAATCCTTCTTGGAACCGTTCAACGGCGTATTTTTTGACATGATGCGATGGCTTTGTGGTGCTTTAAATCCAGCTGCCGTATTCTCATTTAAAGGATAATCCCTGCAAAGTTCCCGGACTTTTGCCGTGATATCTACCGGCATATAATTGTCCATCTGGATCACGGTATCTGCAATATGGAAAAAAGCCCCGGAGCTTCCGGCAACCAGAATTGTGGAAATTTCCTCCTTTTCATACAGATCCCGGGCACGTTCCAGAAATGGGGTGATCGGCTCTTTTTCCCGGCTGATCACATGCTGCATAAAGGCATCTCGCACCATAAAATTAGTAGCAGATGTATCTTCATCCAGCAGAAACACCTTGCTTCCTGCCTCTATTCCCTCCACGATTCCTGCGGCCTGGGAAGTACTTCCGCTGGCATCTTCCGTAGAAAAACAGGTGGTATCTTTTTTATTGGGAAGGTCATTTATAAACAGGGAAATATCCACATCTTTCACAAATCTGCCATCCTCAGAACGCAGCTTCTGGGCTGTGGAATCCGTGATCACATACTCTCTTCCATCTCCCTGGATGTGGTTATACACGCCCAGTTCCAATGCATTCAGAAGGGTAGATTTGCCGTGATAACCACCACCAACGATCAACGTGATTCCCTTAGGAATTCCCATTCCGGTTATTTTTCCCTTATGGGGAAGCGCCATAGTCACCCGAAGACTTTCCGGCGAAGAAAATGTCACGCTCCCTTTCATCGGCTTAGATGAAATACCACTCTCTCTTGGCAGAATCGCGCCGTCATTTACAAAAGCAACCAGGGAACGCTTCTTTAATTCTTCCCTGATATACGCCTGATCTTCTGCCAGGAAAATAGTATTTTCCAAATCTTTTCCACTTAAATTTCTGTATACAAATGCTTTTTCCACACAAACCGGCAGAAATTCAAAGAAAATTTTTTCCAGCTCTCCCGCATTTATGGTACGTCCATTTGCCGGAAATCCTACAAAAAACCGGACGGTAATCCCCTGCTCTGTAATCTCACAGGCCGTTCGCTCCAGCACCTCCTGACCGCATCTGGTCACAGAAATAAGTCCACTTTTTCCAGAGCCTTTTGCCCGAAAAGTATAGCGGTTCACCTGCTGTTCAAACTGTCTGGTAAGATAGTCTGCCAAAGTAATTCTGGTCAGTTTATCTTTATAGTATTCCGCTGGAAATCCAGCTTCTCTGTGAAAAATTTTCACACTGATATGGGACGGTGACGCAAATGGATCGCCCTGTACATGATCAATTGACAAAACATATTTGTTAAACTGATATGCCCCTTTCAGGGATTTATAGGCAGGATAGCTCTTCCGATTGATGGAATGAAGCATGTCCTGCAGCTGATTTGATGACTGCATAAGTACCTCCATTGTCTATAATAACATTGTCAAGCAACGATATCACGCTCTAACTCTTCGCCGCATTCAGTAATAATACTAATTTTTCCCACAACGTAAAACCACCGCCCAGTCAGCGTTCTTGCCAACAGACGGTGGTTTATTTATACATTTTTTAGGGAAAGGAAAGAGTTTTTCTTAAGAGTTCTTTCTCTTAAGATGTATATATCATACCTCATAATTGTGAAAGGTATTTGTCCAAATTATAATTTTTTTCTAAAATTTCTAAAATGAAAATAACTAATTCGTAACTGGCATCACAATTCCATCCCTGTTCTTCCCATTGTGTCCTGTTTTCAGATCATAACGTTTCATTATCTTCTGAAAGTCAGAACATAACTCTTACCATCCGTTAATACTATGAAGATTACTGTTCACGCCCTTCACAACAACACACTTCTCAATGCACAATGTCAGTCGTGTCTCTGATCCTTATTTCCATACGCTTCGCAAAATCTTGCTGCAAATGCCGGCGGCTCATTGTTGGCATAAAGGTGGGAAATATCGCCGAAGGAGCTCATACGGAAAGCAGCAATTCCCTGACGGCGTTCTTCTGTGGTCAAAGTTGTCACAGAGGATGGGGCAGCCACGCAGCCATGCCAAAGTACCATCGGAGAGATATTCAGTAGATGGCTGAGAAGTACACACTCCAATCCAAAATGACAGAAGAAAATAATCGTGTCATTATTCTCTTCATTTACTTTATAATAGTGACCTTTCCTCTCATATCCATGCTTCACGAGAAGCTTGTCGAACTCCTCGATCACACGGTCATACTCTTCTTTCACACGCCCTTCCTGCATAGCCTCATTCTCAAACCAGTGGTCATACTGGAAAAAGCGCTCGTCTGCCATCCAGTCCTGTGGAATCCAGTCCCATGCAATAATCTTCTTATCTTTCACATCCGGGCGCCAGATCTGACAGGGAAATTCCTTCAGCCATTCACACTCTGTGGCTGTTCTTCCCATCTTTTTCAAGGTCGGAGCCGCAGTATCCTTCGCTCTTCCAAGGGGGGATACATAGAAAGCTTTTACATCTAATTTGGAAAGCTTCTGTGAAAGATACTCCACCTCTTTCCAGCCTTTTTCTGTAAGGGAATCTATATCATAATCCGGGTCACCATGGCGTACAATTAATAATTTCATAATGTCACTCCTCGTTATTTCGCTTTTGAATCACTAATAATTTCAAGCTGTTTCTTATTTCATTGAACAATAACGATTTTAGCATATCTTCACAGATAATTCACCATATTTCTTACCGTCATTTCTTTACAATTTTTATGAAAGAAGTATATAATAATACTATATCAACGGGTCTTTTGACGCTCATATCTTATATGAATTCAAACAGACGCTGATCGGATCATACCTTAATAAATACAAGAACTAAGTGGACGCAATAACCACTTTCAGATTACATTTTATCCCTCAATATAACTCAATTTACGATTCAAGCGAGGTACCCACATGAAAAAACTTGCCGTCATTTTCCCAGGTGTCGGTTATACCTGCACCAAGCCCCTTCTCTATTATACTGCTTCCATGGCTGCTGAACGTGGTTATGAAATCATCCGCCTTGACTACGGCCAGGACATCCACACCTTCCACGGCCGCACCCCAGCGGAACTGGAACCTATCATAAAACTGGCAATAAAAAGAACGCTCCCCCAATTGGAAAACGTTCCTTTCTCTGAATATGATGATATTATTTTTATCTCCAAAAGCATCGGCACCACCATCGCCTGCCAGCTGGAAACAGCACTGCAGCTGAAGGGAAAAGTCCATCAATTTCTTATGACTCCAATTCCTTCTACCCTCCGTTATCTCTCCGATATCAACGGGCTCTTCTTCGCCGGAACCGCTGATCCCTATATGCCGGAGTCCAAGATCCGCGCCGCAGCCAGAAACTTCCCTGACAAAACCGGCGGAATCTTCGAGGGCTGCAACCACTCCCTGGAGCAAAAAGGCGACACTTTAGGTGCGCTGAAGAATGTCAGACTGATTGTAGAATGTCTGGATAAAATGCTAAAAAACGCTTGAAAAAAAGCGTTCTATTTGCCAGAGCGTGTTTCACGATTCCAATTTTACATATTTCCACTTATTGCAGCAGTTCCATTCAGCATTCCCATCCCCTGCAGTAAGCTTATAGTATCCCTTATCCCAGCTGCATAAGCAAGATCTGAATATCTCTCGTCCCGGGTCTGCAGGCAGGCGATGTAATCATCGATCACACGCTTTACAGTGTGGGATAATTGCAGCTGGTCATATCGTTCCTCCAGATACTTCAGATCCTCATTGTCCTGTCTGATGTAGGAATCATTTTCATCCACCCGCTGCTGCTCCATCACCATTTTCTCAATGTTCTGAAGCATAATCATTTTTGTTGTCATTTTCATTATTGATTTCCTCCTGATATGTACTTATAGATCACGGTTCATTGGTAACGTTTTCCCGAATCACACAAGCTGTTCTTCTGTGATTCCAAGCTATTTAGGGTTACAATTTAAGCAGTGATAAAAAATCCATTTTTCTCACACTTACCGTCATTATTCTACGTTTTATATCAAAATTTTGCAACAAAAATCGTCCGACAACTTTCCCTATAATTCGACAAAAGTGCTACTGTTCACTGGTAACGTTCCGCGAGGTGTTTTTTGTGAACAAAGCTCTCAGAAAACCCGAGAATTAAGTTTGCGCAGCAAACGCTACTTCTTGTGCTTGTCACAAGAAGGTTCGTCTTTCTGCGCATCGCGAAGCGTGTTACTGGTCGCGAAGTGAACAGTAACACAAAAGCGGCTGGAAAAGCGTGTATTTACACGCTCTAAGCTACGCCCTAAATAAATCTCACCGTTTAAAGTCCAAGAGTATCGTTTACAAGAATAACATGTATTCTATTTTTATGACGAGAATATCTTGTAATCAGAAACTGACAGCAAATCGTATCCGGAGATTTACAGTCAAAACATTTCCCTGCGGTTTTGCAAGGTGTCTTCACCTCAAATCTCTGTGCATTCGCCGGAGCTGCCACATTTCTTGCCCGCTTCATAGCTGCATCAAGATCTGAACAGACCTTATTCATTCCCACAATGAAAACCACCTTCTTCGGTCCCTGGGCAATACAGGAAACCCGATTGGAATTTCCATCAATGTTTACCATAACACCGTCACTGGTAATGGCATTTGCACTGGAAAGAAATACATCCGCATCATACGCTGCCATCAGGCTTTCTCTTGGTGACATTTTCGCGCGATTAATATAATTATAATTTCCATCCTCCAATGCCTTGATCAGTCCAATCTCATGAGCACTTGTGCAGCCACCCATGGCAATACTGCTGCCCTCCGGGATCAGTTCCAGTGCCTGCTTTACAGCAGCTTCTCTGTCTGCGGCGTAATAGCCTGACATATTGCGAGATTCCAGACCTTTGATCACATTTTGAGCCAATACTTCATTTCTTTTTTGCATATTAATATCCATTGCTTACTCCTCCTGACATTATTTTAGTATCAACAATTATAAGCCAGATTTCATTCTTTATCAACTTCTGACTTGCTTGTGTTTCCGCAGTTTTATCCACAAGGGCATTCTTTTTTGTTCTCGATGGCTCCGAAAGCACATCTACTAAAAATGTTTATAAACAAACAATCAAGAGTATTTCTGGGGATTTACCATTGTTATCCTGCATGTTCCTGATATTTTCTCAGACTCGATTTATGCGCTTTCAAATTTTGATATTGATGACTTTAAGTTTATTAATGATGTCTATGGGCACGCTTACGGAGACAGGGCTTTAAAAAGTCTGACAGACAGCATGAAAGCTTTTCAACACTTATATCTGCTCATGCATATTTCTGATATAAAATGCAATCTGATAGGGCAGTCTCTCTTCCGGCGTTTTCAACTCATTTCCCAGAATTTTCCTGATATTTCCGATACGGTACAGCACCGTATTGCGATGCGTATACAATTCTGCTGCCACAGCCTGAATACTTCCATTATGCTTCAGATATGACTGAAGAGTTTCCACATAACCGGCATGATATCTTCTGTCGTATTCTTCCAATGCTGCCAGACATTCTGTTTCCATTTCCTTCAGTATTTCTTTATCTTTCACCATATAAAGCAGACGGAACAACCCGCAGTCATCAAACTTTACCACCTGCTTCTTTTGTGTCATCGCTATGTGTGCTGCTGCCTTCGCTCTCTGATAGCTTACCGAAAGCTGGGAAATATCCATACATCTGCTCCCGATTCCCACGCACAATTGCAGTCCGGGCATACGTCTTTTTCCTCTTTTTATGGCACCCTCTACAAGACGACACAAATACTCTTCCGAAAGCGCATTCGCTACCAGCACAAAATCAGAGTTGTAATAAAAAAAGCTTCCATTGTGAGTGATATCCTCCAGATATACCTGTATTCGATAAGATAGCTTTTTTCGCTCCACTGTGTCCATGGAGTCCAGCCCCTCACAAGTCATCAGCAGCACTTGAAAGCTTCCATCTACATCAAAATACTGTAATAAATCTTTTCTGTATGCATCCTGATTATCCGGAGTCTCAATAGCTGCAATCAGGGCGGATGCGATCTGCTCATCCGTAGTATCCTGCAGAAATACATGAATACTGAAGTCTTTTATCATATCTGATAAATGCACTTCCCAAGGCACAGTCAGTAGCGGAAGGTCATTTTCATCACAGTATGCTTTCAATTCTTCCGGCACCTCATAAATGTACTGCCCCACATTGATAACAAGCCCTGATGCATGATACCGGTTCAGCTGCTGTGCCAGATGCATCCAGTCTTCTTTTTCCGGAAAGCCAAGCCCGGTTGTCACTGCAAGCTCCTTTCCCCAGAAATTCTGTATGATCGTTGTATCCTCCAGAAGATGTACCCAGCTGATCGAATTGGACCATCCATTTTTTCCGGCCAGAAACTTCATTTCATATCTGTTTTCTGCTGTCAGCATCATATCCTGTATTGTAAAACTCATAAAACCTCCCTTTTTGTTTCCCAAACCCGTGCTGTAAAGTGTTCAAATTTTCCACCTCTATTATATCATACTTTTTTGTGCTGACAGCACATATTTTTCCTTTAATTTTTAGAATCTGCCCCCATGGTTTTTCCTTTATTTTGTGCTAGAATATAAGTAACTTAAAAAACAAATTAAAGGAGGCGTGAATATGAAATTCGCAGAATATACAAGTTCCCTGGATGCACTTCCCGTTCCAGAATGGATCATAGCAGAACGTTATATGTATTGTGACAATTTTATAAATGACTATACGAAGACTCGGCATTTTGATCTTCTGGCTTTTGTCAAACGTCTCTTTCGCAAATAATATGCACTTCTTTTCATAAAAAGGACATCCTGGTTGTCAGGATGTCCTTTCTTTTACTTTTTTCGGTAAATTCGAAGCATCAAAGGTGTTTCTACAAGCAGCATGGCAATCCATCCTGCCAGATAGGAATATGGCAGTGCCTCAATACCAAAATTCCATAACAAAACCATCGGTGCCGCAGCAATGACACGGACTGCCATATTGGTAAAGCTGCTCATCAAGGTCACCTTCAGATCTCCGATTCCACGGAAAAAGCCCTGAAGCGCATTTGTGATAGCAGGAAGAATATACATTACCGCAATCAGGTGGAGATAAACCACTCCATGTCCGATAACTTCCTCATCTTTTACAAATAATGACATCAATGGTCTGGCAAATCCCAGACAGATCAGCATAACTGCTGCTCCATAAACAAGCTCCAGTATCATTCCACATCGGAAGCCTTCCCTCATACGGTCATTTTTTCCAGCTCCTTTATTCTGAGCCATTAATGCGGTCATCGCATGGGCAATATTCTGTTCCGGTGTGATAGCAAAATCATCAATGCGATTAACCACTGCAAAGGCTGCTGCCACCGATACTCCCATTGTATTAACCAGTGCCTGTATTGCAATTTTTCCCATCTGTACAGTTGCCTGCTGCATGGCAGATGCCCACCCGTAAGCAATGGTTTTCTTCAAAAGCCTGGCATCAAAAACCAGCCATTTTTTCCCAAGCCGAAGAATCGGTACTTTTTTCTGTATATAGATAATGCAGAACAGACAGCAAAGTGCTTCACTGAGTACTGTGGAAATTGCACATCCATTACTTCCAGCCTTTAATACGATAACAAAAAACAGGTCTCCGAAAATGTTCAGAATCGCACTGATGATCAGAAAGTACAAGGGGGATGCACTGTCTCCCAATGCCCTTAGAGTGCTTGAAAAAAAGTTATATAAAAATGTAAACATTAATCCCAGAAAAATAATCCGCAAATATTGCACTGTCATATCCATAATAGACGGATCTACCTGCAATAACAGCAGAATAGGTACCGCAAATATTACACAAACCAATGTGAGAAAAAACGAAAAAACCGCACCAGACAACAGAGTTGTACTGATCTGTCTGTGCAAAGTCTCATAATCTTTCGCTCCATACTGAATCCCCATCAGGATACTGGCTCCCATACACAATCCGTTCAGAAATAATATCATCAACGTGCTGACAGGATTACAGATTCCCACAGCCGCCAGGGCCTCCTTTCCTACAAAATGCCCTACAATAATGCTGTCAACTGCATTATAGGTCAGCTGAAACAAATTTCCCAAAACAAGAGGCACTGTAAAATTAACAAAAATGGGCATGATTTTCCCAGTAGTCAGATCTTTTGTCATATCCTCACACTCCCAACCAAAAGTTTTGCACACTCACATTTTAGCTTAAAAAAAGTAATTTCACAATGTCCTATTTTAACATTTTATATAGCATATTCTAATCGGATATGTTAAACTATAATTTATCACTTTCTCTGTTTCATTGATTGTAATAAAATGATATGAGTGTCAAAAGGTCTTTTGACACTCATT
>UMDQ01039323.1_pt1 | contig 55351 bp, 53 predicted proteins | sample 1964531 | NCBI WGS metagenome assembly UMDQ01 (sample SAMEA4835998, study PRJEB28245) | human gut metagenome | biome: gut microbiome; material: fecal sample | place: Denmark | collected 2008
GCGTGCGGATTTGGAGAAGCTTTCCGCCGACATGAAATCTGAGGACAAGGAAGTCGTAAGCGCCGCCGAGAAGAAATATGACGAGATCGACCAAAAGGTAACCGATGCCGTCAAGACTTACATATTGAATAATACGACCAAGCAATCCGCCGCCAAGTTATTATACGATTTCCGTTATAGCTTGGACGAGGCGGCCCAGAACGAGATTATCGCCAAGGCGGACTCCGCTTTCAAGGCCGTTCCGAACATCGATAAGCTCATGGCTCACCTAGATGTACTGAAAACCGTAGCCGTAGGCAAGAAGTTCGTGGACTTCGAGATGGCCGACCCGAACGGTAAGACGCACAAGCTATCCGAGTTCGTAGGCAATGGCAAGAACATCGTGTTGATCGACTTTTGGGCAAGCTGGTGTCCTCCTTGCCGCCGGGATATGCCAAATTTGGTAGCCGCTTACAAGAAATACAAGAACAAAGGTTTCGAGATCGTCGGTATCTCCTTGGATAGCAAGGCTGACGCATGGGCGAAAGGCGTAAAGGACCTAAATATCACATGGCCCCAACTCTCCGACTTGCAAGGCTGGAAAAACTCCGGTGCTCAACTATACGGGGTAAACAGCATCCCTCACACCGTATTGGTGGATAAGGACGGAACGATCATCGCCAAGAACCTACATGGCGAGGAGATCGACGCTAAACTTCAAGAAATATTGAAATAATAATAACAATAACACGATATGTCCGCCCAAATCACGTTAAACTGGACGAAGGACTCGACTTTCGAGACCTTGCTGGACGGCCATAAGGTTACGATCGACACAACAGCCGAGAACGGGGGTAATAATGAAGGCCCCCGTCCCAAGGCTTTAATGCTGGTCGCCTTGGCCGGATGCAGCGCAATGGACGTAATCTCCCTTTTCCTTAAAATGAGAGTACGTTTCGACAAAATCTCTATCGACGTAACCGCAGAGACTTCGGATACGATCCCGATGGTATATACCGCATTCCACGCTACATACCATATCGACGGGAACATCGGGGACGCCGCCAAAATAGAGAAAGCGATTCGCCTTTCACAGGAAAAATACTGTGGCGTAGGACTTATGATGAAAAAGATAGGCCCGATTACCTACGATATCTTACTGAACGGCGAACCGCTTAAACCACAAAAACATGAAGATTAGAAAACAGTTCTTACTTTTATTTATCTCTACCAGTCACTTGTTCGTATATGCGCAAAACACGGAACCTTCAATGTTTACGAAAGAGGCTAACGAACAAGTGGTGAAATCACTCCCATTTGATAACAAACAAGATTTTGAAGACGCTACCCGTGGCTTTATCGCCACGATAGACGAACCTTCCATTACCGACGAGACAGGAAAAGAGGTGTATGGATTAACTGTCTGGGATTTCCTGCGTCAAGAGGCTCCGGCATCCGCCAACCCTAGTCTTTGGCGACAAGGGCAACTCAACCGCATACACGGCTTATTTGAGGTATTACCCGGTAAAATATACCAGATACGAGGATTCGACCTCGCAAATATGACGTTTATCCGTAGTGATAACGGTTGGATCGTCATAGATGTATTGCTCTCGAAAGAGACGGCCCTAGCAGGTTATAATCTTCTGAAGAAACATGTAGAAGATCTTCCGGTCAAGGCGGTTATCTATACGCATCCTCATGTGGACCATTTCGCGGGAATAGACGCTATATTGGAGAACGCCCCCAATAAGCCCGAAGCGATCGAGATCATTGGCCCCAAGGGTTTCTTTGAAGATGCCGTCAGCGAGAACCTGATGGCGGGTGTAACCATGGGGCGAAGAGCTACCTATATGTATGGCCGCAGTCTACCTAAAAATGAGAAAGGAAATATAGGTACTGGTTTAGGACAAACTACCGCGGCAGGAACTACGGGCTTGGTCCCTCCTACCCGTGAGATATCCGAGGAGGGCGAGACTTTACGAATTGATGGTGTCGAGATCGTATTCATGTCCGTACCCGGCGCCGAGGCTCCCTCGGAAATCATGATGTACTTCCCTGGGATGAAAGCTTTCTGCGTAGCCGAGGAAATCAACCGTACCCTGCACAACCTGCTGACCTTACGAGGGGCGAAGGTCCGGAACGGCCAATTATGGAGCAAATATATCGACCGGGCGATCACGGAGTGCGGCGATCAGGTAGAGGTATCCTTCTCTACCCACCATTGGCCGACTTGGGGCAATAAGAACATCGTCGCTTACTGGGAAAAGCAGCGGGATCTATATCGCTACTTACACGACCAGACACTTCACCTCGCCAATCAAGGATATACACCTCGAGAAATAGCGGAGATGATTAAATTACCAAGCTCTATCGCCAACGAGTTCGCCAACCGGGGATATTATGGAACCGTTAGCCATAATGTAAAAGCCCAATATCAAATGTATTTCGGCTGGTTCGACGGCATCCCCGCCCATCTGAACCCACTCCCGCCGGTAGAAGAAGGTAAAAAATACGTAGAGGCTATCGGAGGAGAGGACGAGATAATGAAAAAGGCACGAGAGGCATACAATCAAGGAGAATACCGTTGGACGGCTACTTTGCTGAACCATCTCGTTTTCGCTAATCCAAAGCATAAACCCGCCCGCCAATTACTTGCGGACACGTATGCCCAATTGGGCTACCAAGCGGAAAGCGGCCCGTGGCGTAATTTCTACCTGACCGGAGCTATGGAACTGACCGAAGGCATCGCTGGTAAAGGCAAGGCCAACTCAAACCGGGCACGTATGTCCCAGAACCTAAGTCCCGAAATGCTATTCGATTTGCTCGCTATCCAAATAAATGGAGAAAAAGCGGCCGATAAAGACTTAATAATAAATATTATCTTAACCGACACAAACGAACAGGCCACCTTGATCTTAAAGAACGGCGCTTTATCGAACCGCATCGGCCGGCTCCATCCGGCCCCTACCGTAACTTTGGAAGGAGACAAACAAGTCATCTACGCAAGCCTCATGCAGCCGGAGAGTATAGCGGCAAATCTGCAAAACCATAAGTTATCGGTAACCGGGAAACTTGAAAGCCTAAAAGAGCTATTCTCCACTTTTGAGGCTCCGGACGCTTATTTTAATATCATCGAGCCTTAAACCTTTCCCGCCTCTTGCATGGCTGGATTAAAAAATTTATCTTTGTGCGATCTTTAGAGAAAGCGATATTACTATAAAATTAGCATAAGGTTTTATTACACTTTAATATAATAAATTAGCGATTATGATTTATTCACATGAAGTTCAACACATGTGTGTTGTAAAGAAGGGAGCTAACCACCAGTGCGCTCCGATTCCTGAAGAAGGAAAGTGGGTTAGAGCAACTCAGATCACTGATATCTCTGGTTTGACTCACGGTATCGGTTGGTGCGCACCGAAACAAGGTGGATGTAAGCTGACATTAAACGTTAAAGAAGGAATCATCCAAGAGGCTCTTGTAGAGACAATCGGTTGTTCCGGTATGACTCACTCAGCTGCTATGGCTTCTGAGATCCTTCCGGGTAAAACTCTTTTGGAAGCATTGAACACAGACCTTGTTTGTGACGCTATCAACACCGCTATGCGCGAGTTGTTCTTGCAGATCGTTTACGGTCGTACACAGTCCGCTTTCTCAGAGGGAGGTCTGCCTGTAGGCGCTGGCTTGGAAGACCTTGGTAAAGGTTTGCGTAGCCAAGTGGGTACGATGTTCGGTACATTGGCTAAAGGTCCCCGCTACTTGGAGATGGCCGAGGGATATTGCACGCGCATGGCATTAGACGCTGATGACGAAGTAATCGGTTATGAATTCATCCACTTGGGTAAATTCATGGATATGGTTAAGAAGGGTATGGACGCTAACGAGGCACTGGAAAAGGCGAAAGGCTCTTACGGTCGTTTCAAAGAAGCTGTAAAATATATCGATCCTCGTAATGAATAAGAAAACATTTACACGTGTCCTCATCGGGCTGAGTGTTATCACGGCTGTGGCTACGCTTATCACGTATTTCGTGATGAAGCCGGAGAAACCGTGGTTGGCGTTTTACGTGGCTTGTTGCGGCGGTGTATTGGTTTTCAACTTTCTGATATCTTTATTCCTAGTAAATAAGAATTTTAAAAAGTAAAAAAATAATATGGCTTTATTTGAAAGTTATGACCGTCGTATTGATCATATCAACGCGGTATTAAACGAATATGGTATCAACGGTATCGAAGACGCAAAGGCTATCTGCGATGCTAAGGGTATCGACCCTTATACAATGTGTAAGGAAACTCAACCGATTTGTTTCGAGAACGCTTGCTGGGCTTACGTAGTAGGTGCCGCTATCGCTATCAAGAAAGGTTGTACGAACGCTGCCGAGGCTGCCGAGGCTATCGGTATCGGTTTGCAGGCATTCTGTATCGCTGGTTCTGTTGCGGATGACCGTAAGGTGGGTATCGGCCACGGTAACTTGGCTGCCCGTTTGCTTCGCGAGGAGACTAAGTGTTTCGCTTTCTTGGCCGGACACGAGTCTTTCGCCGCAGCTGAGGGCGCTATCAAGATCGCCGAGATGGCAAACAAGGTTCGTAAAGAGCCTTTGCGTGTTATCTTGAACGGTTTAGGTAAGGATGCCGCTAAGATCATCTCTCGTATCAACGGTTTCACGTATGTACAGACTCAGTTCGACTACATGACAGGTGAGGTGAACGTTATCGAGGAGAAAGCTTACTCTAACGGTCTTCGTGCGAAAGTTAAGTGCTACGGCGCTGACGACGTTCGTGAGGGTGTAGCTATCATGCGTAAGGAAGGTGTAGACGTATCCATCACGGGTAACTCTACGAACCCGACTCGTTTCCAACACCCGGTAGCCGGTACTTATAAGAAAGAATGTATGGAGAACGGTCACCCGTATTTCTCTGTTGCTTCTGGTGGTGGTACGGGCCGTACTTTGCACCCGGACAACATGGCCGCTGGTCCTGCTTCTTATGGTATGACAGACACGATGGGCCGTATGCACGGTGACGCTCAGTTCGCTGGTTCTTCATCCGTTCCTGCTCACGTAGAAATGATGGGCTTCTTGGGTATGGGTAACAACCCGATGGTAGGTGCTACGGTTGCTGTAGCTGTTGCTATCGAGGAAGCTATGAAGAAGTAATTAGATTATTACTGATACACTAAATCCCTGTAATTCTATGAGTTATGGGGATTTTTTTGTTTTTAAGGACTCCTTATATTGAACGGCTAAGACATCCCTTCCCCTACCCTCTCTAATCAATTATATATTTAGTAAATGACTGCCTATAATTACTGAATGAACTATCTTCTTTGGGCATAAACAAGCTGCATGACTTAGGAGTGTTTTGGGGTAAGAATAGGTTAAAATGGTGAATGTTTGTGTGCAAATCACAGCCACTTTTCAATTTTAGGCAAACTGCACACAGAATTACACATAACAAACTAACATACAGAACAATAAAGCATATTTAAAGAGCTTCCACATGTCTAATTTTAAATAATTAAACGATGGTAAGAAGTTCATTCGCTATCCTCTTTTTCATAAGAGATAGCAGAGTTAAGAAAGATGGCACAGCTTCAATAGAAGTAGTGCTAACTGTTAATGGCGAGAGATGCTCATTTTCAACTGGCAAGAAGGTCAAAGTCTCCAACTGGGATAAAGCGAAGCAACAGGTTAGAGGGAAGGATGAAGAAGCTAAAAGTCTCAACAGCTTTATAACAGCTTTAAAGGCTCAACTATACCAGAAAGAAGCTGAGCTACTTGATAAGGGATTTATAATCACTGCTGAACTATTACGAGATGCTTACTTTGGTAAAGTGGAAACTCTTAAAGAGAAATCTCTACTTGAAATCCTTAAAGAACATAATGCAGAACGTAAAGCAATGGTAGGAAAGACAGTTGCACCTGCTACTTATTGGGTATTTGAATACACTGGCAGATTATTAAAAGAGTTCATTAAGAGTAAATATGGCAGAGAGGATTTATATCTACGAGAAATCAATTTAGGTTTCATTCAAGGCCTACATTCCTTCTTATTAGGTGAGAAGAAGATGGGGCAGAATTCAAGTACCAAGCATTTAAAGTTCTTAAAGAAGCTATTGAACTTAGCAGTTTCCAATTCCTACATATCCTATAACCCTGTAAATGCTTACAAGGTGGAACGTGAACCTGTAGAGATTGACTACTTAGACGAAGAAGAATTAAGGAAGGTTATCAACTTTGACACTCCTATTCCACGCTTTGAGAGAGCGAAGGATATGTTTCTGTTTGGATGTTTCACTGGACTTAGTTATATAGATATTAAAACCTTATCGTCTGAACACTTTGAGAAAGATGGTACTGGCAGAATATGGATTAAAAAGCGTAGAGTTAAAACTGGTGTTCTATCCAGAATACCTCTCCTACCAATTGCCAAGTTGATATTGGATAAGTACAAAGGTGGTGATAAGCTACTACCAATCCAAGATCCTGCCGATGTTAATAAGTACTTGAAAGACATAGCAATATTATGCAATATAAAGAAGCGAATCACATTTCACGTTGCAAGACATCCAAGTTATATTTTCTAATTGAAATACAATCAATTAGAGTTTCTATACTCTTAAATGGGTAACGATTTGGAAACGAGCGAACTATACATATTCGCCATATTTTGCATTAAGTTAGAAGAACGCTTTTTTGTATCACAAAGATAGTATTTTTTTATTTATCTGCGATTCTTTCTTATCACAATTTCAATAGCTATCGTTTTTCTCTTCTTAATTTATTGTAATTTTGGTTCAGGACATTTGTTGGCAAAAGTATAGGAAAAGCAGGACTTGTTCATTAACTCCACACTGGCGCAACTTAGATGTAATATCCTTTGGAAAATGTTCCGGAACGGGATGATTGAACATCACGGAGTATTTCTGAATTTGGGAACGATGAAGATGAATCCGATAATAATATAAATATATTCGTTTTTTTAATGAGCGAACAACATACATAGATTCCCAATAACAAATAAGAAATACAACAAACTTCAGAAATAAAACGGATAACTGGCATCAAACAGCCGCCTGAACAATCAATTCAAGCGGCTGTTCGCAAGTATTCCAATACCTGCCGATATAGTCAGGTTATTCAGAACCGATACCCTAATGTAATGGCATAGCAGATATTGTGGTCGGAGACAGGTTTGTTCACTCTCGTCAACCCGTACTGGATTTCGGGTCCTACGATAAAATAACCCACCGTAAAATCCACTCCCAAACCGACACCGGCTTCCATCCGACGAGTCTTATAGCCCGCATTCTCGGGAACAGAGGAGTGAAGCAGACAGGCGAGATAGGGACCCGCATGTACCGCCAGACGGGATTTCTGCGAAAGGCCGAATGAAACCAGCGCCTCGAACGGGATGTCGAGATACGACAGCTTCGTGGTCTTGAGCGGGTCATAGCAGAATACGTCCGATGAAGTCGTGGCGCCTTTCATGGTGTAGAAAAGACCCGAACGGACACCCCAACGGTCGGAGAACAGATACTCGGCCCCGACCCCGGCACGCAACCCCATCTTGATTTTCTGTTCTCCCAAAGTCGTAGCCGTGGCCCCGGCACGAACCGAAGCATGGAACTGTGCGGATGCTCCTACTGCCGTAAAGAGCATGACCGCGATAAGCAATAAATTTTTCAGTCTCATAATGGTTTTATTTGATTATCTGCCGGCAAAATTAGAGCGGATATCCGCTTCTGTCAATACTGATTTATCATTACCGAATTTAATAGTATCTGATACATAATAGATTATACAACAAATAACATCATCATCGAATCGTATATACTGATAAATCAGTATTGCCGCACTTTCCGGTAGAGGCTAATTTTGCACCCGTCTATAATAATATAATGAAGAAAACAGGAAACAACATACTGATTGCACTTATCCCGCTTTTCACGGTAAGTTTCGTGTCGCATATCGCGCCATACATCTATATCCCGTCATTGCCCGACATTGCGGATGATTTACATCTCGATGAAGCGCAGGCCGGAAGCATGATGTCCGCCTACTACTTGGCCCTGTCGCTCACGTTGCTTCTGGTCGGGATCGTGGGCGACAGATGGAATAAAAGGAGGATGTTGGCAGGTGCGTCCGCAGTGATTTTCATCGGTGCGATGCTGGGGTCGCTGCCGTCGCAGTTCGGATGGGTGCTGTGCGGCTGGGCACTGCAAGGTGTCGGTGCGGCGACGATAACGATTGTCGGTCAGACGTGGATCGGGCAAAGTTCCGACAAGAGCAATGTTACGTCGCTTTTCTCGTACATGTCCATCGCTTTGAGCTTCGCTCCGTTGGTGGCACCGGTCATCGGCGGTACGATAACGGACGGCTTGTCGTGGAAGTACAACTTCTATGGCGTCGGGCTTCTGTCCGTTTTCTCCGCCATGTTCATTTATAAAACGACACCCCCGCCACCCGTACAGAACATCCCGGTCTCCGTCCGGCAGGTATTCTCCGACTACCGGCATATATTGTTCCGGTCCGGATTCGTGCCGCTAATCGCCACCTCACTGGCATGTTTCTTTTTCCAGGGGACACTGATGGCCTATTCATCTTTTCTCTTCATAGACAGGCTCGGATTAACACCGGCCGCCTATGGTCTCATATCGGTTCCCGTTGTCGTCGGGAGCATCATCGGACAATTCCCCGTGCTCTATCTGGAGAAAAAACGCGGCATCACAGCGGCATTCCTGTTCAACAGCGTCGTTGTCGTGACCGCATTGTTCTCCTCGCTGGTATTCTACATGCTGACCGGAACCCATACGGTCGTCGGGCTTGCGCTGGTCATACTGGTATTCAGCATAGGGTTCGGAGGACATACGCTCCTCGCCATCCGGAACGTGATGACCGCTTTCCCGTCGAAACGCAGCCACTCGTCGGCACTTTTGAATTTCCTGAACCAATTTACGGGATACATCGCTGCCATCGCTGTCCAGCTTCTGTTCGCCTGCATCGGGTCGGTACTGTCGGTACACAACATGGCCTGCGGTGCGGCCTCCGTCTTTATCCTATTCACCTCTTTCATTTACCTCAAACATGTCAAAAAGAATGAAATATCCTTATAGAATTTTTTTAGCAGCTGCTTTCGTCCTAATCGGTCATGCCGTTTGTCAGGCGCAGCAGACATACACCATCAAGGGACGGGTTACTTCCGTCAATGATAAAATCGAGGGGTTCAGTGCCATGCTGCTGTTGATGAAGGATTCGACCATGTACAAGGGCGATTTTTTCCTGTCGGAAGAATTTTCCTTGCAGACGGATTCGCTGCCTGCGCTGCTCCGGATATCCTCGTTCGGTTTCCGCGATACGACACTCACGGTTCATCCCGACGAAGAGTTCCTGAACATATCGCTGCTGCCGCAACCGGTTTGGGTCGATGAGGTCACCGTGACAGCCCGCCGTCCGGTATTCACCGCCCGCCCGGGGCATTATACGATGAATGTCACCAACGATATACTCACTCAATCGGGAACCGCAGTGGACCTGTTGAACAAAATGGCAAGAATACGAATCAACGAGAAACAGGAGATTTCCGTTCTCGGTGTCGGAAATGCCGTGGTCTGGGTTGATGGGCGGCAACTTCCTGATGACCGCAGCCTCGCGTCCATCACTTCGTCGGAAATACGGAAAATCGAGGTCATCACCAATCCCTCCGCCAAATACGACGCCGAGGGAAAGGCCGTCATCGAGATAACCACGAAAGGACCGCAGGATAAACCATGGGGCGTAGAACTGACGAGCCGCATCGCCAAAGGCGAGTATTGGCGGGAATATGTCGGAGTGGAAGCCACGGCGCAAATTTGGCGGTTCTCCATCTACGCTTTTTATGCTTTCAACCCGCAGAAAGAGCTGTTTTCGGAGGACTATACCCGTGACTACACCCGGACGCCATTCCCCCGGATTATCCGCAACAATATCGAAACGGTCAATGATGCTGTCAATAACAACTACCGTTTTTCGGCGGATTATCGCATTTCCGACCGCCATACTGTCGGGTTGCAGGCCAGCGGGCACTATAACGACACGGACATGGAGGTAAACGACATCAATCGGTTGCAGCATACGCCGCAAGACAATCCGCAAGTGTTCCGGTCCGACCAGCAGGGTAAATTGCGGAAGGAATACACATCGGGAACGTTTTATCATTCCTACAACTCCGCATCCGACAAATTATCGTGGAATACATTGCTCGACTATTCGCTGTTCGACACCGACAAGAGGATGAATATCGACGAGACGAACAGTTCGGGGCAGACGTTCAGAACAAATGACGAGCAGACGCATATCGACATTTTTTCAGGCAGAACGGATGCACAAATCCGGTTACCGCGTGATTTCCAATTGGAGCCAGGGGCAAAGTTCACCTTCTCGCGCAACAACAGCAATACGAGATTCGGCGAATCCGGCAAAGAAATCCCCACCGGCTACAATTACCGTGAGGGCGTGGCGGCACTCTATCTCCTTGCCTCGAAACAGCTTGCACGCTTCAAGGCTGAAGCGGGACTGCGCATGGAGGTTTCGGACATGTATGCCAAAACGGACGGGAATACGATACAGGATGAACAGCGGACAGACCTTTTTCCGAGCGCATCGCTAAGCTATCGGTTCTCCAAGAACTGGTCGCTCAACGCCACCTACGCAAAGAAAATCACCCGTCCGACATTCCAGGACCTCAATCCCGCAATCACATACGTCGATGAACTGTCTTACTCGCAAGGCAATCCGCTGTTGGTTCCGGAAACACGCAATACCGTCGACCTGAAACTCGTATATATGGGCTTCGCCTCGTTGGGCGTCAGCTATACGCGCAGCAAGAACTCTTTCGGCTGGCAGGTCTTGCAGGATGCGGCGAATCCGGCAGTAACATGCGCGACACAGATAAACGTCGACCGCTCCGACAGCTATACCGTCGATTTGATGCTGCCCTATCAAAACAAGAATCTGACGGCATACCTTTCCACCGGCCTGATTTATACGACGACTCACGACAGCCGTCTCGACGGTGTGAATCTGAAACACCCGATGTGGTATTGCTATTCGGGACTCGACATGAACCTGCCGTGGAAATTGAAACTCAACGCCAACATCGGGTATTACACCAAAGGGGTGGTCAATGTCTTTACCGCAGAGCCGATGTTCAGAATGGACGCGGGCATCAGCCGAAGGTTTCTCCGGGACCGGCTGAATGTCAGTCTGGCATGGAACGATATTTTCCATTCGGCAAAAACATCGTCATATTCCACAATGGACAACCGCTCCCTGCATTACAGCTTCTACAACGACCAGTCATTCGTGCAGCTCTCGGTCAGTTTCAGCCTGAACGGTATTAGAGATTCCTTCAAATCTCGTTCGGCCATAGAAAGTGAGACGGAAAGAATCAAGGGACTGTAATGTGGATCTCATTGAAATTAAGTAACTTTGCAATCTGGTTTGATTTGTATGGCACAGCAAATGACAACAACGAATGATAACGGGACCATCGACCGCATTATTGAACCATGTGGAGGACTTGGTTTTGACGTCTCCGCTACTCAGTTAATCACCATTATTGACGTGGAAGGCGAGCAAGTCGCTGATTTCTTCGCCGAGAACGCCGAAAACCCGGAAGAGTTTCTCTCCACGGCAGTCACCATAGATTGCAACGAATCGTTACGTCTGAATGTTGGCGATATGGTTTATACAAACCTTTACCGCCCGATGTTCAAGATTATACTTGATGATGTGGGAACACACGATCTTCTCTTTCCTTGCTGTCGTCAGGAAATGTACGACTTTTTCTTTAAGAACGGTGACAGACATCCCAATTGCTTCGATAACATCAATCATAGTCTCAATGAGCATCGTCCGATAATTCAACCGATAAATCTGTTTATGAACACCGCCATAGGTACAAGCGGAAAAATTGCCATTCTTGCGCCCCGGACAAAAGCCGGTGATAAAATCGTATTGCAAGCCTTGATGGATGTACGGCTCGGTATTGCTGCGTGTAGTGTTTCCGAAGGGGAATGTAACGCACGGAAATGCACACCTATAAGAGTATTGATAGAATAAAAGGAGGTCCAATTATTGAAAAAACTATTATCAAATGGATAAGAAACTACAAAACGAATATCTGAGACTCTTCGATTCTATGAATCTTAGAGAAGACTGCCTCGACTATATCATAGCTGACAGGCACATAAAGATGCTGAAGGAATCCCCGTATCTCAAAACGACAGCAATCACCCTATATGACAACTGCCGCAGATGCCATATATACGAATCCGATTACCACCGCTATCTTTTCAAAGACGAAGACGGAACCTATCGGGATATGCAGATACATCCCGACGACATGGACGCTGTGGTAAAAAATGCCATATCCGTCCTCCGGCATATTTTCAGTCAGCAAACGCATATCGCCAACAGCAAGCTCATCCGTCAATACAGGGTCAGAATCAACGGCATCTACAAACGCATTACGGAAGAAATGCAGATTATCGAGACTGACCCGGCAGGCAATCCGTGGCTGTCGTTGAGCATCGTGAATATCTCGCCCGACCAAGAAGAACCTTTCATCGTTCGGTCGAAACTCATCGACACGAAAACCGGCGATACGTTCACTCCGCTCGATGACCTGTATGACCGCGATACCATTCTGACCGCCCGTGAAATCGAGGTGTTGAAAAAAATCTCGCAGGGACTTCTCTCCAAAGAGATTTCAGACATTCTCGGTCTGAGCGTCCATACGGTCAATACCCACCGCCAACGCATTCTGGCAAAACTGAATGTGAACAACTCCATCGAGGCCGTAAAATACGCTACGGTTTTGGGGATAATCAAATAGTGAAAATATTAAATCTCTGTACTTTAATCACATACGGTCTGTATAATGATAATTCAGTATTGCAGACATTGACGGGAGCATCTAATTTTGCATCAGATTATTAAATGCAAAAATTAGATACAATGAAAAAAATGCTTGCCACGTTGATGGCTTATATCGTATGTGCGGCCGGAGTATCGGCACAGACATTCCAGACGGTGCGGGGCACTGTCTGTGAAAGCGCGACTGGTGCTCCGATTGAATTTGCCACCGTAATGGTTGCTGACGCAGAGCTGCCTATCGGCACGACGACCGATTCTATGGGCGTGTTTTCCATGAAAGTTCCCGTCGGCCGTCATAACATACAGGTCTCGTATCTCGGCTATGAGCCTGTGATATTGAAAGAAGTGTTGGTGGGTTCGTCGAAAGAGGTTGTGCTGAATATTGGAATGACCGAAAGCCCGACCAATCTCAATGAAGTGGTGGTAACGCCTCACATCAACAAGGCGGAACCGCTCAACAGCATGGCAGTGACGGGCGGACGGATGCTGAGCACCGAGGAGGCAAGCCGATATGCCGGGGGCATGGATGACCCAGCCAGACTCGTATCCGCTTTTGCCGGAGTTTCTTCCAATGTCGGCAACAACGGCATCGTCGTCCGGGGCAATGCCCCGCGCTCGCTGCAATGGCGGTTGGAGGACGTGGAGATACCCAATCCCAACCACTTCGCCGATGTCACCACTTTCGGCGGTGGCGGTTTCACCTCGTTGAGCAGCTTCGTACTTGGCAACTCCGATTTCTTTACCGGTGCATTTCCGGCAGAATACAGCAATGCGCTTTCCGGCGTGTTCGACATGAATATGCGCAACGGCAATAACCAAAAGTGGGAACACGCATTCAAGGTCGGCGTGTTGGGTATAGACGCATCTTCGGAGGGCCCTTTCAAGAAAAGCTACAACGGCTCATACATCATCAACTACCGCTATTCAACCCTTTCGCTATTGTCACCACTCTTGCCCGACGATGCCGACGGCACCAACTATCAGGACCTGTCATTCAAATTCTTCCTTCCGACAAAGAAAGCCGGCATCTTCACCGTGTGGGGAACAGGACTTATCGACAAGTCGGGAACAAAGGTGGAAAAGAACCGCGATAAGTGGGAGTATGACCAGGACATGGAGAATCAGGACGTGAAACAATATATGGCGGCGGCAGGTATCGGCCACAGGCTCAATATTGGCAAATCCGCTTTCCTGAAATCGACCCTCGCGTTTACCGTCAGCGGTCTTGACATGCACACCGAAAGGATGAATCCCGAAACGGACGTACTGCTCAACAAAGACAAAATCAAGAATACCTATTGGAACTTCGTTTTCGCATCGGCTTTTCAAAAGAAATACAGTTCACGCCACACGAACCGTACCGGCATACGCCTGACCGGACTGAAATATGACTTGGACGTGCGCGATGCCTTGAACAAGGACGGTCTGTTACAGACCCTTGCCGACGAGACCGGGTTCAGCACACTGCTGTCTGCCTATTCGACATCGACGTTCCGACTGTCGCCGAAGTGGACCGCCAACATCGGACTGAACGCGCAGGTATTTACCCTGAACGGGAATTACTCCGTCGAGCCGAGAGCCGGCATAAAATACCAGTTCCGCCCCAATCAGTCGCTTTCGTTAGGTTACGGCATGCACAGCCGTTTAGAAATGCTCAACTACTATTTCACCAAGAAAGATGGGGAACACATCAACAAAGACCTCGACTTCACCCGTGCGCATCACGTGTCGCTTGCCTACGACCTCAATATCGGTGAAAACCACCATCTGAAAATCGAACCGTATTTCCAGTATCTGTATGATGCCCCCATTATCCCTGACAGCACCTATTGCTTCATCAACCTTCAGGGCGGTGACGACCTGTTCCTGTCCGACCAATTAGCGAACAAGGGCAAGGGAATGAATTACGGCATCGACATCACCTTCGAGAAATACATCACCAACGGATTCTATTACATGGTGACGGCATCGCTGTTCGACTCCCGCTACAAGACCGATTTGGGCAAATGGTACAATACCCGTTACAACCGCAATTATGCCGTCAATCTTCTCGGAGGCAAGGAGTGGATGACAGGCAGGAAAAAGCAGAACATGTTCGGGTTGAACCTGCGTCTGACGCTGCAAGGCGGCGAGAGATATTCTCCTGTTGACGAACTGGAATCCGCCAATCAGGAAACAGCGGTGTATAACGAGAATACACCGTTCTCCAAATCATTGTCCCCCGCATTTGTCGGTTTCATAGGGGCAAAATACTGCATCAACCGCAAGCGTGTGTCCCATGAATTTGCGGTGCAGATTATCAATTTCACCGGTTATAAGGATTACTACGGACACCGCTTCAACCATAAGACCGGAAAAGTGGAACCCGAACGCGAAGCGAACATGGTCCCGAAAATCAGCTATAAAATCAATTTCTGAAAAGACAAGTTACCTGAAATCCGTTCATCTGTACAAATAAGAACAAAAACATACATTGACCTGAAAACGGACGAACCCCGAAAGTTCGTCCGTTTTTTTTAGTCAAGCATTCAGCATCCGATACTCATTGGGTGTACATCCCGCCATTTTCTTGAACCAGCGGCTGAAATGCTGTGGGTAGGGAAATCCCAATTCGTAGGATATTTCGCTGATGGATTTTGAGGTGTCGAACACCTGTCCTTTCGCCACATCGAGCATCTTCTGCTGGATGTGTTTCAGTGCGGACATCCCAGTCTCCTTCTTTACGAGGTCACTGAAATAGTTGGCCGAAAGACAAAGCGCATCGGCACACTGTTGTACCGAAGGCATTCCCTGTTTCGCAGCTTTGCCCGATGCGAAATAGTCGTCCAACAGGCTCTCGAAATGGGTCAGCAGGTCGTGATTGGCATTCTCGCGGGTGATGAACTGACGGTCGTAGAACCGGATGCAATAGTCGAGCAGCAACTTGATGTTATCAGCGATTAACGACTTGCTGTGCTTGTCTATCGGGTATTGCAGTTCCGTGCGGATTTTCTCCATACATTCAATGACCGTATGTCGTTCCTGTTCCGAAAGATGCAGGGCTTCGTTGGCATTGTAAGCGAAGTAGGAATACTCTTTCATGATGCTTGCCAACGGTGTACCGCGCAGCAGTTCGGGATGAAAAGTCAGTGCCCATCCTTCGGGTTGATGCCACTGCCCGTCATCTTCTGATCCCATTACCTGACCGGGAGCGAGGAACAGCATGGTCCCGCGTTGGTAGTCGTAGATGCTCTGCCCGTATTTCAAGTTGCCGCAAATAGCGTCCTTCAATAATATGGCATATACGTTGTATAGTTTCCGGCCGAAGCGCAACGGCTTCGCCTTGCTTCCTTCGATGACGCTGACCAGCGGGTGACAGGTCTCCACCCCGAAATAATCACTATACTGCTGGACAGTGTCTATTTTCATGATGTTGCTCATAACCCTTTCTCTTTAATCTTGTTACAAAGATACAGCTTATTTTTTACAGCGGTTTTCCATTCCGCTTTTTATTATTGCAAAGGTACGGACTTCTGACGGTACGGCATGTATCGAAATCACCTGTCCGATGACCAATTTCACAGATCCGCTACTCGGAAACGCCGTTTCTTCTCCCATTCCCCCTTTCGCCAAACAAAAAACACAGTTTCCGGCATAATTCCCCTCCGGAAACACCAAGAATCAAAAGAATATGCCTATATTCGCTTTCGAAATACGCTAGAAACACCGTTTCCCGTTTCTTTTCACACGGAAATATGTTAAAAACAGCGTCTCCAACTTGTTTCAGAGAGAAAACAACGTGGAAACGCCGTATCCGGCTCCTCACTTATCCGTGGCAGTGTCTTGTACTCCGTTTCCACCCATATCCATCGATTTAAAATCGAGAGAAACATGAAAGAAATCTCAACTATCAGCCTGGAGCGCATGAACAACGGCGCACATTTCCTGTACGTGAGCAACATTCTGGCGCGTGCCGAAGCCGACACGAAAGTAAAAAACAAAGTCGCTGCACAAGTCGCCGCACTGAGAGCCGCCGTGACGCAGGAGGACGAAGACCTGGAAATCTCGCAGAAAAGCCTGCTGACCGACGACATCGCCAAAGCGGATACCGAGCGTGACGCCCTCTACAGCGGTTACAAGAAAGCGGTTGCGGGTTTCCTCAACCTTCCCGTCGAAGCCCTTGCGCAAGCCGCCAAAGTGCTCAACCAGCACATCAAGGACTACGCCATCGACCCTAAAATGCAGCTCGACCGCAAGACGGAACTTTTAATCAACCTCATCACCGAATTGGAAGGAAAATACAAGTCAGAGGTAGAAACCCTCTCGCTTACCCCGTTCGTCACCAACCTGAAAGCGGCGAACGAACGTGTCCGCACGCCCACCGCAAGCCGCACCGACGAGAAAATGGGCATCGCTGTGGGTGCTTTGAAAACATCTCGCAAGGCGTCGGACGAGGCTTACCGCATGTTGGTGAAAATGGTAAACGTCCTCGCGCTCGTGGAGGGAGAAACCGATTACGTGCCGTTCATCGACTACGTGAATGCGGAAATCGTGCATTACAAACGTGAGGTACTCGGTCAGAAAGCAGCAGCGGCGGAAACCAATGGAGATACGGCAGGAGACGATGAGGCAGACAGCCCCGGAGAACTCTGATTCGGAGCCCCCCGACCCGGCACTCTGATTGCCTGCCGTCATTGCGAAAAACGAGGGTATCAGAATGCCCCGATAAAAACGACACCCTTGCCCCACTTCAAATGGCGGGACAAGGGTGTCGTTTTTGCCGCCTGCAAAGGCACGCAAATAAATGCGATTTTTCTTTAATCCGGTTGCGATTCGGCATATTTCTTCCCCTGTTTTTGTACCTTTGCAACAAGAGAAGTATATGACTATGAATAATATAATAAAAAGAATAAAAGAATATTATCCGGTCTCCGAAGAATCGTTGAACCTGTTAAGGGGTTGTTTCAAGCAACAGATATTTCCCGCCAACACCATCCTCATACAGGCAGGACGTCCGGACAGGAAAGTCTATTTCATAGAAAACGGGATGACACGCTCTTATATCCTGCACGACGGCAAGGACGTAACGACTTGGTTCTCAATGGAGGGCGATGCCGCTTGCGGTTCATGGGACTTATGCCGGAACAAAGCCGGATTCGAATACGTGGAAACGCTGGAGAAAACGACGGCTTATTCCATCTCCATAGAAAAACTCAACGACCTGTACAAATCCCAAATCGACATTGCCAACTGGATGCGCGTATTGCAGCAGGAAAATTTCCTCCGGCTGCAAGATACCCACATCTCCCGGCTGAACCTCTCCGCCCGCGAACGCTATGAGAAACTGGCGAAAGAGTACCCCGACATTTTCAACCGGGTGAAATTGGGACACATCGCCTCTTTTTTGGGAATGGCCCAGCCTTCCCTCAGCAGAATCCGTGCACAATATTGAACGTTTCCGGCAAACCGATGATTTTTTCACATGGGTTAAAAGTCAAGCGGATGCCAACCAGTATTTTTGCACGGGAAAGAGGAATATGTAGTATATGTATGTAAATGACAAAACAATGATAAAGAACCTGATATTCGACTTCGGGAACGTCCTGGTAAATGTCGACTCGCATTCGGTACTGAAACACTATTTCAAAGATGACGGCGAGGCGGAGAAGCGCTTCCGTGCCATTCTGGGCTCACCGGAATTTGTCGAGGCCTGCGACCGCGGACTGCTTTCGTTTGATGAACTGATACAGGAGGCGCAGGCCGGGAACCCTCACTTTGCCGGCGCGTTCCGCTTTTTTCATGAGAATTATCCGGACGAGGTGACCGGAGAAATCGAGGGAATGAGGAACCTGCTGGCAGGACTTAAGACAAAAGGGTTCAAACTTTACGGACTGAGCAACTGGAGCGGTGAAGTCTATGAAGTGATGCGCAGGTACGAAATATTCGAATTGCTCGACGGGCAGGTCATATCGTGCGAGGAACACCTCGTCAAGCCCGAGAGGGAAATCTACCTGCGCCTGTGCGGGCGTTACGGGCTCACCCCGTCGGAATGCCTGTTCACCGACGACAAACCGGAAAATGTCGAAGGCGCGAAAGCGGCCGGCATGAACGCCGTACTGTTCACCACCCCTGAAAACTATGCCGCCGATATCGAACGGCTTTGTACGGAATACTTAAGAAGATAAAATCAGATGGATTCGGAAGCAAGAAAAAAAGTATTTGAATACCTCAACCGGTTGGAAATCGGATTCGAGTGTCACGAACATCCTGCCGTGGCAACCGTTGAAGCAGCTATGCAATATTGTGCGGGAATGGAGGATGTCACCCATTGCAAGAACCTGTTCCTCAGGAATCGCAAGGGCGACCGTTATTATCTCGTCATACTGGAATGGAGCAAAAAACCGGACATTCGCAGTCTGGGGCAGAAGACGGGACAGAGGCGTCTCTCTTTCGCGTCTCCGGAGCGCATGGAGACGCTTCTCGGGCTGTCTCCCGGCTCCGTTTCCTTGTTTGGCGTGATAAACGACACGGGGCATGCCGTCCACCTGATTTTGGACAAGGAACTGTATTCCGCCCGGAAATTGAGCTTTCACCCGAACGACAATACGGCATCGCTGGTAATCTCGAACAGCGGATTCCACCGTTTTCTCGAACATTGCGGAAACAGTTATGAATTTGTGGAATTGCTATAATGGCTCCTGTTCCCGTTCCGCCGCCTTGGCATACCATGAGTCGGCTTGCTTCGCATTTTTCCTTACGCCTTCTCCATTGGCATAGCAATCGCCCAGACAACGCATGGCCTCCGGATGCCCGTAATATCCTTTGTTCTCATTGACATTGGTTGCAGCCTTTTTATAGAGGCGCACGGCCTCTGCCATATCCTTTTCAACTCCGTGCCCCTCGGCATAGCATCGGGCAAGGAGGTATTGCGATTCAGGGTCATCCGCTTTTGCCGCCTGACGGTATAACTCAACTGCCTTGTTCCAATCCGGCTCCACGCCATGTCCTGCCGCATAGCAGTTGCCCAGACCTCTCAGTGCATCCGGGAAAGCATGGCCTCCCAAATCCACCACCTTGCGATACCACTCGACTGCTTTCCCATAATCCTGTGCTGTACCACTCCCTGCGGCATAACAGTGACCAAGCTCTACCCAAGCCATAGGGTTGTCATGCCTTGCAGCTTTATTGAACCACCCAAAGGCTTTTTCATCATCATGTTCCACTCCGTCACCCTCTTTGTAACACAATCCCACTGAGAAATAACCCTTGGAATATCCATCTTCAGCCGCTTTCAGATAATGAACGAAAGACTGTTGCGCATCTTTCGGAAGACCTCCTTGCCCGAGGCTGTAACAATAACCCAAACGGTCGTTGGCATACGCATCGCCCATGTCGGCAGCTTTCTGCCACCACTCTACAGCCGATGCCATGTCGCAGTCCACACCCCAACCGTACTGATAGCAACTGCCGAGCATACATAAAGCTTCTGCCAAATCCGCTCCCGACAGTTGCTTGCCGCTCACTGCCTTTTTCAGCCATTTGGCGAGTTGCCCTTGATAGCTATCCTTATCAAGGCGTTCTTTCGCCGGGCGGTATTTGTCAGATGCAAGCCAGAATAATTTGAAGGCTCTAGCCAGATTGCGCTCAACGCCTATGCCTTCTTCATAGCATTGACCAAGCTGATATTGCGCCGGAACATAGCTCGATTGCGCCGATTCCCGACACTTATCAATGTCAAAAGACTTGTCGGTATATTTCTTTTCGTATTTTATCATGATTCTATTATTCATTTTCGGGCAGTTCTACCGTTTCTATCCAACTGGGTTCGCTTCTATAAAATGTCACATGAAAAGCATTACCATCCCAGGCGGTTTTGGTGACAGCTCCCGCCATGTCTCCGGTATTGGGCAGTTCATCATGTAGCCACTTCGACACAACAACTTCGTCCGTAGCACAACGGACCAAATCAACCCTTATCGCATCGCCTGTGCCGTGACCGATGCAGCGGTACACCTTAGCCCGATACTTCCTGTCGCGGCGGAGTTTCGAGTATCTTTCAAGCAGGATTTCCTTCTCGTACCCGCACTCCCGCATCCTCTCCAAAATGTCATTACGCCGCTCCGCAAGGCTATTTTTGCCGCCTTGTACCCGGTCAATCTCCACAAGAATGTCAAGTACGAGGTTAGAGACATAGTTTACAAATTCATCGCCAAGTTCCCATGAGAATATTTTGCCTGACGTATAGAACTCGTATAGTTTTCGGGAAGTTTCAAGGTCAAGATTATACCATGACACGCCCAATTCGGGAGAGGTATGATAGCCCGGTTCGTATGTCTCATTTTGAGGCTCAACATTGGCGCAGATAGTCAACTTACCGCAACCGTCAAGGTCAATGGGCTGCAATTCTGTCAGAATAAACTGTGCGATACCGAATGTGACGGCATACAGATTGACATAGCAATAGTTGGATTTCTCCTTTTCTCTTTTTTCAAGAGCATAATCGCCCTCAAAGCACAATGTTTGCAGTTTCATAATAACGGACATTTAAGCGTCATCTTCATCATTGTCGACAAGTTCCAAGACTTCATCAGGGACACCGGTTCCATAATAAAGAATCTCGGCCAGCTTCTTCTTGGCCGACATATCTCCTTTATTCGCTTTGGCTTTCAGAATCTCAATCCAGCAGTCGTACCATTTGCGGGCGATGGCTATGCCTTCTTCCGGGGCAATGTCATCAGGACAGTCATTGACATAAAGATTCATCAATGCTTGTGCTGCACCCGTCACGCCTTTGTTTACTTTCTCTTCCAGGATGGCAATCCATCGCTTGTGCCATTTCAACGCAAAGGCTTTTTTCTCCTGCGCTTCAATCCCGTCATCAGGAAAATCGTAGCGATAGAGATTTACCAAAGCCTCAGCTGCTTTTTCGTTCCCCTTATCGGCAACTTTCTCAAACCAATAGATAGCTTTTTGATTGTCGCAGTCCTCGCCATAGCCCCACGAATAATACTTGCCGAGCATGTATTGCGCCTTGATGTTTCCCTTCTCGGCTACAGGCGTAATGGCGGATACTGCCGCCCGTGCCTGCTCCAAATCACCTTCGCCCGCATATAGACGGATGAATTGCTGTATAATTTTATATTGTTCTGTCAGTCCACTCATAATATTGCAACTTTAATAGTTCATTACTCTGGTAATCATCTTGTAAAATCCTTGAATCTCTCGCTGTTGAGCACGTTTTCAGCATCAGGATTGCCTTTCTTGGCGGCAAGTTTGAAATAACGGGCAGCTTTCTTCAAATCGACCGGTACTCCCAAACCATTCAGGTACATATTGCCGATTTCATACAATGCCCTACCGATACTGTCGGCATATTTATCCCAGAAACGGCCGGTACGTTCTGCGAGATGTAGATATTGCTCCATCGCTTTTGAATAATCAACCGAGCCGCCTATGCCGCGCTTGTAGCAATCCGCCAATTTCAATGTCGCCGTGATTTCTCCCATGTCAGCACCTTTCTTGTACCATAAGCGAGCTTTTGCAGGGTTCTTTTTCACACCCTGAGCATCCAGATAAGCATCGCCCACCATTGCAAATGCTTCGGAATAATTCAGTCCGGCAGCTTTCTTGAAGCAAGTGAAGGCTTTTTTGAAATCCGCCAACTGTCGGTACGCCTGCCCCATCATATACCATGCCTCATCCTTCATAGAAAATGGTTCGTCGCTTTCGATAATCTCCTTGTAATGGTTTATCTGTTCCGATAACTTGCTCATAGTTACATCATTTTTGTTACCTATTCATGCATACTTCCTTATGAACATGGCAATCCATCCCAATAAGAGATAAATTGCAGCATATACCAGAAACCAAACCTCTCTAATGTCAAAGAACAGCCATGTCCCGGCAAGAAAGGTTATTGAAGATATTAACGGAAAACTCCACATACGACGTATGTTTCTGCCGCAATTTAAACCAAGTATGACTGAATAGACTGGATTGATAATGAAAAATAGCATCATGCACAATGCCATTCCGGAACACTCCGATGCAAGGCGGGCAACGGCAAACGGCAAAACAACCATGATCACGGCTGTGACGCATAGCCAATAAACGTATTTTTTATTCTGATGTTCCATACGGTTATTTTCTTTTGCTGAATTTCTCTTTCTCATCCACACATGCCGGGAGAAAATATCCTGTTTTTAATCCTTAGATACGGCATAATTCCAACTTGTAAAGTACATGAGATTTCAATCTATGACCTTCCGGCAACGCCGGATGAGAGAAAGTACCCAGTCGATCCATCCCTATTTTTTGCATCACACGCTCCGAGCGATGGTTGCATACGGTTGTGAAAGAATAAATTTCATTGAACAAACGATTTCTCCGAGCATAATCAAGAGAAGCTTTTGCGGCTTCTGTGGCATAACCTTTATTCCAATGTTCCCTCGCAAGCCTCCAGCCAATCTCAATTCCGGGAGAAAACTCCGCATCAAAATCAAAGTGATGAAATCCGACATAACCGATAAATTTGCCCTCGCTTTTAGTTTCCACGGCATAAAGTCCGTAACCATAAGCGTTATGTTCGGCTACTATGCGATTGTAGAATTGCTCCGTTTCTTCCAAAGAAAGACATTTGGGCAGATACTCCATAACCTCCTTATCGCTGTTGATTTCAGAAAATGGAAGTATATCATCTTCCCGCCAAGGGCGCAGAATAAGTCTCTCCGTCTCAATCATATCAAAAATGGTTTTATGTCCTCGGTTATGAACATGGTCGGGGTAAACTCCACAATCTGATAATCGGCAATGCCGTTGATGTGGAACGGGGCTTCGGCAATGCTGGCATCAACCGCGTTGCGGCTGTTGGCTTTCATCATTATCACGCCACCGACACGAGGTGTCTGTGGTCCGAAAGCAATGAAGTCTCCGGCGGCATAGTGCTTGGCGAGATATTCCCGATGTGCGGCAAGGAACCGGTCAACCTCGCCCAACGGCTTTTTGTATGTAAGTATTGCGATAAACATAGCGGTTTAGTTTTTCCAGCGTTTCAGGTGAGGAAAGAACTGACGCATCATTTCCTTCGCCTGTTCCTTCGTCAGATTTTGTCCAGACTGCTTGTTTATCTCGTCAGTAAACCGGGCGCAGTGGTCAATCATCTGCTCCATCGTCATATCCTGCGTGAACTTGCCGTCCTTGTAGCAATAGATGCAGTAATCCTCATTGCGGCTACCGTCGGCATTCGTACCTTTGTTGTCATCAGCCAGCGGCATTCCGCAGCTCTGACAGAATTTCATTTCCATGTTTATTTTTCTTTTTGCCCGTCAGTAAAACAGGGCTGATTATTTCTTCTTTCGTATACCTCGGAAAGAGCAACCTCAATCCAAATGCGAAATTACTCATTTCCGATGACAGTCTCTTATAATTGAATGCTTTCTTCACTTTTGAAAGATGAAATTGGTCATTTAATCCGTAGAATTGATACCGGCAGCCTCGGAACTCCTCCGTAATTTTGCAGCAGATAAATTGATAATTAAACGAATAAAAGACATGAAAGGAAAAAGTAACCATGAAATCCGTCTGGAGATGAGCCGCCGGGGATTTCTGAAATTGGCGGCCGTTACGGGAGCCGCCATGTGTATAGAACCGACTTTGAACAAAGTATCTGCCGCCGAAAGGGCACTGACCGGACGCAAACCGGGCGTGAAGGATATTCCGGCAGGTATGGCGGCAGTGCGTGCTCAGCGCACGTTGGGCAGCGGCAAGGCGGCCTTCACCATCTCGGCAATGGGCTTCGGCTGCATGGGATTGAACCACCACCGCAGCCAGTCGCCCGACGAAAAGGCGTGCATCCGGCTGGTTCACGAAGCCATTGAACGGGGCGTGACGCTCTTCGATACCGCCGAAAGTTACGGCTACCACAAGAACGAAATCCTGACGGGAAAGGCACTGAAAGGCTACACCGACCGGGTATTCGTTTCGTCAAAGTTCGGGCACAAATTCGTGAACGGCGTGCAGGTCAAGACCGAAGAGGACAGCTCGCCTGCCAACATCCGCCGCGTGTGCGAAAACTCGCTCCGCAACCTCGGCGTGGAGACGCTCGGCATGTTCTACCAGCACCGCAGCGACCCGAATACGCCTATCGAGGTGGTTGCCGAGACATGCGCCGAACTGATTAAGGAGGGAAAGATACTGCATTGGGGGATGTGCGAGGTGAATGCCGACACTATCCGCCGCACCCATGCCGTCTGCCCTGTCACGGCGATTCAGAGTGAATACCACCTGATGCACCGCACGGTGGAGGAGAACGGCGTACTGGCACTCTGCGAAGAGCTGGGCATCGGTTTCGTGCCGTACAGTCCGCTCAACCGGGGATTCCTCGGCGGGCTTATCAACGAATACACGCAGTTCGACGCCACGAACGACAACCGCCAGACCTTGCCGCGCTTCCAGCCCGACGCCATCCGCGCCAACACCCGTATCGTGGAGGTGTTGAACGCTTTCGGCAGAACGAGAGGCATCACTCCGGCACAGGTGGCGTTGGCATGGCTGATGAACAAGCGACCGTTCATCGTTCCCATTCCCGGTACGACCAAACTCTCGCACCTCGAAGAGAACCTGCGCGCCTGCGACATCACGTTTACGGCGGAAGAAATGGCGGAACTGGAACAAGCCGTTGCCGCCATTCCGGTCGTGGGCAGCCGCTATGATGCCTTGCAGGAATCGAAAATACAAAAATAGGAACAGCTATGAACAAGACGATTCTTTTCTGTATGGTTATGGCGGCTCTGCTGGCGGGATGCAACGCCCGCACGGAACAGATTCTGCAAATCGAAGAGCAAGGCAGTTTTGCTGTAGGCGGCACGGTGCTGACCGATTCGCTGGGACGCACCTTTCACGGCGACCACGCCTACGTGTTCTATCAGAAGCCTGTCGATGCGCGGCGGTATCCGCTCGTATTCGCCCACGGCGTGGGACAGTTCTCCAAGACGTGGGAGACAACGCCCGACGGACGCGAGGGATTTCAGAACATCTTTTTGCGACGTGGTTTTGCGACCTACCTTGTCAATCAGCCCCGGCGCGGCAATGCCGGACGGAGCACGGAGGAGATAACGATTTCCCCCGCTTTCGATGAAGAAGTATGGTTCAACCGCTTCCGGGTGGGCATTTGGCCCGACTATTTCGAGGGCGTGCAGTTCAGCCATGACAAGGAGGCTTTGAACCAGTATTTCCGCCAGATGACACCCAATGTCGGTTCGGTCGATTTCGAGGTCTATGCCGATGCGTATGCCGCCCTGTTCGACAAGATAGGTCCGGCGATATTCGTCACCCACTCGCAAGGCGGTCCCGTCGGCTGGCGGACGCTGCTGAAGACGGACAATGTCCGGGCGATTGTCTCCTACGAGCCGGGCGGCGGCATTCCGTTCCCCGAAGGGCAGGTTCCCGAAGAGGGAAAGATACTGACCCTGTCAAAGAAGACGGAGGGTATCGAAGTTCCGATGTCCGATTTTATGAAATATACGAAAATTCCGATTATCGTCTATTACGGCGATAACCTTCCCGAAACGGACGAACATCCCGAAATTTACGAGTGGACGCGCCGTCTGCATCTGATGCGCCGGTGGGCAGAGATGCTCAATGACTTGGGCGGTGATGTGACGGTTATCCATTTGCCGGAAATAGGATTGCATGGCAATACTCACTTTCCGATGTCGGACTTGAACAATGTCGAAGTGGCAGACCACTTGTCACAGTGGTTGCATAAGAAAAAACTGGATTGAACATTACAAAAGCTCTTCCTATATGAAAGATTATATATTCGGGCTTGCGGAGAAAAAGGATATAGAAGATATCTTCGCCCTTTATGCGGAGCGTGTCCGTTGGATGGATGCGCATGGGATAAGACAATGGAACGTGACTCGATATCTCGAACACTATCCTTTATCCTATTATCGGGAGCAGTGCGAACAAGGGAATCTCTATTCGCTCCGATGTGCCGGAGATGACCTGCCGGTCGGGGCAGTCGTTCTCAGGCAGAGTGATGAACGATGGCCGGACAAAGCCGACGTTCCGGCATATTATATTCACAATCTCGTTACCCGACCCGGCATCAAAGAGGCGGGAACACATATCCTCGCAGAAGCAGAGAGGCTTGCCGTTGAACATGGCAAACGTCTTGTTTGTCTGGATTGCGCCGTCGATAATACGGTTCTGAACGAGTATTACGCCTCCAAAGGCTATGCGGAGGCTGGCAAGTTCGTGGAAGGCAGTTATTGTGGCATGCGCCGAGAGAAACACCTACCTGCCCTCCGTCAGTAACGCTGCATCGCGTTCATGTCTTTGGACGGCAAGGGAAATAAGTGTGGTTATTAAATCCGTTTCCGTGATGCCGGTAGCTTCCCATACTTTGGGATACATGCTGATTTCCGTGAAGCCGGGCAATGTGTTTATCTCGTTTAGTACCAGCTTGTTTTCACGGGAAAGGAGAAAGTCCACCCGTGCCATGCCTTCGCAGCCGATGGTCTGACATGCCTTGACGGCCAAGTTGCGAATCGTATCGGTCATAGGAGCGTCTATCTGTGCGGGAACCTGCAACACCGCACCATCCGAATGGATGTATTTGGCATCGTAAGAGTAGAACTCTTCCGTGGCCATAATCTCGCCTACCACGGAGGCTTGCGGACGTTCGTTACCCAATACGCCGCATTCCAGCTCTTTCCCGATGACAGCTTCTTCTACCAGAATTTTATTGTCGAAGTGGAAGGCGGTTGTTAATGCCGCATGGTATTCCGGCTCATCGGTCACCTTGCTCACACCTACCGAGGAGCCTGCGTTGGCAGGCTTTATAAACATCGGAAGTCCCAATTCCGAAACGATTTCACGGAATGAATATTCACCCGAAAGATGTTTGTATAGTGTGTAGGACTTGGCTACCGGTATGCCTGCCGACTTCAACAGACGCTTGGTCACGTCCTTGTCCATGGCAATAGCCGAGCCCAGTACGTCGGGACCGACAAAAGGAATGTTCATGGACTTCAGGATGCCTTGCAGCGTACCGTCTTCTCCAAATGTCCCGTGAATGATAGGAAAGGCTGCATCGAAACTCGTCATTGTCTTGTTCCCGTTCCGGCTGATTACATTTACAGAGTTTCCCGTAGCAGAAAGATAGACGTGGGTCGCTTCCGCAAAATAGTCGTCACGGGCAAGGTCCATGCGGTCGGTGGGATACTTATCGTTATAGCACCATTTACCCGATTTGTCCACGCCCAACAAAAGCGGGGTGAATTTTTCTCTGTCCGTTGCATTAAAAACATTACTCGCCGATTTTAGCGAGACTTCGTGTTCGGCCGATTTGCCGCCGAATATGATTGCTACTTTTTTATTCATCGATTGTATCTTATTTGTTACATGAAAAGAGTTACAGGGCGCAAAATTACAAGAAAGTTCTGTTTCCCATAAAGATAAAATGGGATTTTCTTACTATTTTCACCGGAACATCATGTGTGTAATTCAAAAATAGGGATGTCCTCCAGACATAGTAAAATGGAGGCTAACCTTTAACGTTCCGTTTTATGAATGCTTGCGCAATATTCCGACGGTGTCATCCCGGTTTGTTTCTTGAACATCCGACTCAAATGCTGGGGGTAATCGAATCCCAAACTGTAAGCGACTTGTGCAATCCCCGCGCCTGCTGCAAGCTCGTTTTTCACTCGTTGGACAATATATTGCCGGATATAGTTGCTTGCCGTATCGCCGGTAGTTCTCTTAACCATATCACCGAAATAATTCGCTGACATACACAATTTGTCGGCGCAATACTGGACAGTCGGCAAACCCTCCGACAACTGCCGGTTCTCCTCGAAATAGTCCCGCAACAGCGTGTCGAACTTCATCAGCATATCCGAACTTTCCAACTTGCGTGTAAGAAACTGCCGGTTGTAGAACCGTTGGCAGAAATTCAGTACCAGACCGATATAATTCACGATAATGGCATCCTGCACGGCATCGCGCATCCGATAGACTTCATTCCGTATCTGCCGCATCAGCGAAACGAGCATGTCGTGTTCCTCGTCGGTCATGTGCAATGCTTCATTGATGCGGTAATCAAAAAAGGAGTAGCCTTTTATCGTTTTTTCCAAAAACGTACCGTGCAACAGGTCGGGATGAAAAAGCAACGCCCATCCCGTCAGGTTTACCCGTTCGCCGTTGTCTTCCCTGCCGCCCACCTGACCGGGAGCCACGCAGATGACCGTGCCTTTTTTGTAGTCGTACTTTCCGCAGCCGTATTCCAAATCGATCTCTGCCTCGTCATGAAAGAAAATGCCGTAGACGCTATAATTGTTCAGACTATGGCGCACGGGCGATACGGTCTCATAATCGATGATACAGACCAGCGGGTGCTGTTCCGCCTGTCCGAGGTAACGGCCGTAATCGTTGGGATTTCTGACTTTCAGTATTTTGCTCATAAGGTCTATTGGTTTGCTATTTAAATACAAAGGTATTTATTTTTTGCCGTTAAAATGTGATAACCGTTCATAAATCAGTAAAAACGGTACGAACTGCCCGTTTATCGTTACGCCAGATTTTAGAGTTCCCCATAATTTTGCATCATAAAAATAATAAGAATGATGAACCAAATAACAGCTATCCCCGAAAAGATCTATCAGGATGAAGTCGTCCTTTTCCTTGCCGACCGCTACCATACTACGCCCCGGAAGGTGCTGGGACGTTTTCTCGAACAAAACGGTCACGCACCCGAAGCGAATACTGGAGTGTTCCGGCTGGAAGAGAACGAAATGGCGATTCTACGGGATATGATTTTACTGAAACAAAAATGATATGAATATGAAAAAGATTTTATTGCTTACATGGATGTTGCTGACCGTAGTTTCGTTGTCAGCTTGCAGTGACCCCAATGATGAACCGATTCCGGAACAGGAACAGCCGGAAAATTCGGGGAATAATGAGGATGCCGACGACGACGAACCGAACGAACCGTCGAATCCCACTCCCGGCGGCAACGGCCGTTATCTCGTCTTGTTCGCTTCGCGCAGCGGAAATACCGAACGTATGGCAAACGAAATCCACAGGCAACTTGATTGCGACATCCTCGAAGTAGAACCTCAAACGCCCTACGACAACGACTACAACAGTATGCTCTCCCGTGCGCAAGAGGAGCTTGCCGCCATCCGGCAGGGTAATTATCCGCCGATCAAGACCTCGGTGGAAAGTTTCGAGAATTACGACATGATATTCGTCGGCTATCCCATCTGGCACGGCAGTATGGCTACTCCGATGCAGACTTTTCTATATAATCATGCGGAGAAACTTTCCGGGAAACAGATTGCATTATTCGCATCAAGCGGCAGCAGCGGCATCTCGGCTTCAGTCGGCGAGGCACGTGCGCTGTGCTCCGATGCTGAATTTACCGAAACGCTTCACCTTACGCGAAACACACTTGAGCAGATGGAGAGCCGTATTGCCACGTGGCTGGAACAACTGAATGTAAATAATAACAATAATAATAATAATGAAGGAAATATGGGAACAAATACTCTGAAACTGACGGTCGGTGACAAGACTTTTACCGCCACACTGGCAGAAAATTCTTCTACCCAAGCATTGAAAGAACGCCTTGCACAAGGTCCGTTATCCATTCAGATGAGCGATTACGGCGATATGGAAAAAGTCGGTTCGCTCGGCTTCTCGTTGCCTCGTAACGACCGGCAAACCACGACCGCTCCCGGCGATCTGATTATTTATCAAGGCAATTCGCTGGTTATCTATTACGACACCAATTCGTGGAACTTCACCCGTCTGGGCAAAGTGGACGGTGTAACCACCCGTGCGCAGATGCTCGAACTGCTGGGTGGAGAAGGAGATATTACGGTAACACTTTCAATCTAAAAGGGAAAGGAGGAATAACATGAAACATTGTATCGCATTGCTGCTTTTGTTGTTCGCCATGGGAACCGCTTCGGCACAGCGTATGGAGTCTGCCCAGCTCATCCCGACCGGTCCGCAGAGCCGGATGGTCATAGATTCCATCAGTAGCCCTGCATTGGGCGAGACACGGGCTTATACCGTCTTGCTGCCACGCAATTACGACCAAACTCCCGACAAGCGTTACCCCGTCCTCTACCTGCTGCACGGTATTATGGACACGAACGAGGGATGGTATCACAACGGACGGGTAAAGGCTGTCATGGACAAACTTGTGGAGAGCGGCGAGGTTTGCGAGATGATTGTCGTTACTCCCGATGCCGGAGGCAACATCTATGAGGGGGTATGGAACGGTTACTTTAACATGCCGGGTTGGCCGTATGAGGATTTCTTCTTCAATGAATTTCTACCACATATCGAAAGCCGCTATCGGGTAATCGGCGACCGTGCCCACCGTGCCATCGGTGGATTGTCAATGGGTGGCGGAGGTTCTACTATCTACGGTCAGCGGCATCCCGACATGTTCTGTGCCGTCTATGCCATGAGTGCCCTGATGGATCTGGACACCAATGGCGGCCTCCCGTCCTACGGACAGGAGAAAATGGAGATATTCAACCGCACGGTACGCGAATACAGCACCATCGACTTTATCCGTCGCGCTGACGATGCGACACGCGAGAAGTTGCGCTCCATCGCATGGTTCGTGGATTGTGGAGATGACGACGTACTGTTCGATGTGGACATAGCCTTTTATCAAGCCATGCGAAATGCCGGAATCCCGTGCCAGTTGCGGGTACGCGACGGTGCGCACAACTGGGAGTACTGGAACACGGCACTCTACACGGCATTGCCATACTTTACGAGAGTATTCACAAAAGAATGAACCGATTATGAAAGATATTCTGGAACGGGCGTATGCCGGAGAACCCATCTCTGCCGACGACCCAAAATTTGAAACTTTGACAAAAGCATTGGAGGAAGCCCGCCACATCACAGCGGAGCTGAACCTGACGTACCATTCGCCGGAAGAGGTACGACAAATAGTCCGGAAATTGGGTGTGGATATCGACGATACGGCGACTATCCGTCCGCCATTCTATGCCGATTTCGGCAAATCCCTGCATATCGGGGCGCGAGCGTTCGTCAACCAGCTCTGCTGCTTCATGTCGCGGGGAAACATCACGATAGAGGAGGATGTCAAAATCGGTCCTCACGTGAATCTCATTACCTTGAATCACGGCACGGACCCTGCCGAACGACGGATCATCACCTCCAAGCCGATTCACATCAAGCGAAATGCTTGGTTGGGAGCTGCTGTAACCGTAATGCCGGGTGTCACCATCGGCGAGAACTCGATTGTCGGGGCGGGTGCGATAGTTATGCATGACGTGCCGGACAACGTAATCGTTGCAGGTGTTCCGGCGCAGGTAATAAAAAAGCTGTAAACACGGACGATATGACAAAATCAATATTTACACTTCTGTTTCTCTCCCTCTTGCTGGCGTGCAATACGCAACCGGCCAAGGAGACGGACAAACAAAACAGTACGGAAATGAAAAAAAGGAATATCGGAAGCCTGCTTGCTCTCTATCCGAAACCGATGACCGTCATCGGTGCGGAAGTCGATGGCAAAGTGAACTGGCTCGTCGTGGGACATACGGGCATCATCGGTCACGACCGCATACTCGTGAGCATGAGCGACAAACACTATACCAATCAAGGCGTCCGCCAATCGAAGAAACTATCCGTCAATCTCGTAAGCCGCGAGATGCTTCCGAAAGCCGACTATGTGGGCAGTGTCAGCGGAGCATCGGTCGATAAATCGGAAGCATTCAGCTTCCATTGGGGCGAAAACGGCACACCTGTAATCGACGCTTCGCCACTGACGATGGAGTGCGATGTGGTGGACATTTACAAAACGGAAGGTTTCGACAACTTCATCTGTTCGGTCGTCAATACATACGTTGCTCCGGAGGTGCTCGATGCCGACGGCAAGCCCGACTACACACGGCTGAAACCCGTGCTGTTCGATTTTACGACCTACTCCTATATCGCTACCGGCGAGATAATCGGCAAGTGTCTCAATCTGGACAAGGCGCCGTCAATGTGCACTAAGGATCCGATGCAGTCGGACGGTATTGTGCGATTATCGAAAATAGAGGTTTATCCGCAGCACCTCGACGAGTATATGAAATATGCTACCGAAGTGGGCGAAGTCTCCCTACGTACCGAACCGGGCGTATTGACGATGTACGCTGTCAGCGAGAAAGAGAATCCCTGCATGGTGACGATTCTCGAAACCTATGCGAATAAGGAGGCTTACGAGAAACACATCGCCTCGGAACATTTTCGGAAATACAAGCAGGGAACGCTGCACATGGTCAAGTCGCTGGTATTATCCAACCAGACACCGCTTAATCCGGTAAACAAAATCAATAACTTCATTCAATAAAGAACTATGAACAGAATCATTTTAATATCACTATTCACCCTTTTAACATTCCATGTTATGGCACAGGAAAAAATAGTACAGACAGCGGGACGTACCCAATTAGGCGAGTTCGCCCCGAAGTTCGCAGAACTTAACGACGATGTTCTTTTCGGCGAGGCCGTCTGGAACGATCCGACGCTTTCGCTGCACGACCGCAGCATGGTTACGATTTCCATTCTTCTCGGCAAAGGACTTGTAGATTCTTCGTTCCGCTCACATCTCGAAATGGGCAAACGGCATGGCATCACCCGCCAGGAGATTGCCGCCCTGCTGACGCAGGCCGCCTTCTATGCCGGCTGGCCCAATGCGTGGGCGGGATTCCGTGTAGCGAAAGAGGTATGGGCAGATTCGACAGACATGGCGACCGAAAAGGAACGTTTCCAACAAGAGATGATTTTCCCCATCGGTGAACCGAATACGGCATACGCCAAGTATTTCATCGGCAACAGCTATCTGGCTCCCGTTTCGCGCGAGCAGGTCTATATTTCAAATGTGACCTTCGAGCCGCGCTGCCGCAACAACTGGCACATCCATAAAGCCACGAAAGGCGGCGGTCAGATGCTCGTCGGCGTTGCCGGTCGCGGCTGGTATCAGGAGGAGGGCAAGCCCGCGCAGGAGATTCTGCCCGGCACGGTCATCCACATTCCTGCGAACGTGAAGCATTGGCACGGTGCGGCAGCCGACAGTTGGTTCGCCCACCTCGCTTTTGAGATTCCCGGCGAGAATGCCTCGAACGAATGGCTCGAACCCGTCACGGACGAGGAATACGACAAACTTCAGAAATAAAACGGATTTCCCATGTATAAATGCTTATTGGTATTGTTGTCGGTCGTCGATATGGCGACCGCAACTTTCGAACAACAAAAACAGGATATGAACAGCAAGCAATCGAATCATAAAGTCCTCGTCGCTTATTTCTCCGCGACAGGCACAACAGCTCGTGCAGCCGAAAAGGTGGCTGACGTAACGGGCGGGGACCTCTATGCCATTACCCCGGCACAACCCTATATCGATGCCGACCTCGACTGGAACGACAAGCAGTCGCGCAGTTCGGTGGAGATGAACGACCCGAAGGCACGCCCGGCTTTGGGTGGCAAACGGTTGGATGTTTCAGGCTATGACGTCGTTTTCATCGGCTATCCCATCTGGTGGGACCTCGCTCCGAGAATCATCGACACATTCATTGAAAACCACGATTTGAAAGGCAAGACGGTCGTTCCGTTCGCCACTTCGGGCAGCAGTTCGATTGCTGGCAGCACAGCCACGTTGAAACGCGCCTATCCGGCGTTGAACTGGAAAGAAGGCCGTTTACTCAATCGTGCCGATGAGAAAACCATCCGCACGTGGATTGACAGATTAGGATATTAACCGCTTAAAAAGACGATGATGACACCCTTATTTATCGGCGGTCTGGGAATGCAGGAAGTGCTGCTGATCGCATTGGTCGTGCTGCTGTTTTTCGGTGGCAAGAAGATTCCCGAACTGATGAAAGGTCTTGGCAAGGGAGTGCGTTCGTTCAAGGAAGGGATGCACGATATGGAAAAGGAAATTGGGGACGAACCGGTGAAGAAAGAGTAACGGATGGCGGTGGATACGGACAAACAATCCTTTTGGGAACATCTCGACGTGCTGCGGGCGGCGATTGTCAAAATCGTTGCCGTGGTCGTCGTATTCGGCATCGCCGCCTTTTATTTTAAGGAGGAGCTGTTTGCCGTTGTCCTCGCTCCGAAGAACGATGGTTTTATCACATATCGCCTTTTTAACCGAATTGTGGCATGGGCTGGCGGTGAAACTGGAAGTTTTGCCGTGCAGCTAATCAACACGGGACTGGCGCAGCAATTCATCATTTACATGAAGACGGCATTGTGTGCCGGCGTGTTTTGTGCGTCGCCCTACATCCTCTATCAGTTGTTCCGGTTCGTATCTCCGGCTCTGTATGCCAATGAGCGGAAATACGTCGTGCGGGTCGTCGGTGGAGGTTATGCGATGTTCGTGGTCGGAGTATTGGTCAGCTATTTCCTGATTTTTCCACTGACGTTCCGATTCTTAGGTACGTATCAGGTCAGCGGGGATGTCGCCAATCTGATTATGCTCGATTCCTATATCTCGACCCTCGTGCTGATGTGCCTGTCGATGGGGATCGTGTTCGAGATACCGATTTTATTCTGGCTGTTTGCCAAATAGAGGTTCCTCTCCGCCGACTTCATGCGCCGTTATCGGAAACATGCCATCGTGATTATTCTTGTAGTGGCCGCTATCATTACGCCGACTTCGGACGTGTTCACGCTCTCGCTCGTGGCGTTGCCGATGTGGTTGTTGTATGAGGTGAGTATATGGATTGTGAAAAACTCAGATACGAATGAAATTACTGTTACAGCATAAGATATTTGTAGGATATTTTCTTTTAATGGCGATTATCGGTAGTATGGTCGCCATTGTTTTGCATGAACGTAAGCGCGTAGCGGAGATAGAGCAAGAATCAATAACCATATTCCAGACACAAAGCAATATTAGCACTACCCATCGCCATATCACCGTGCTTGCGACTTTTGGAGAATCCGTCATGACGTGGACCGAGAAAGATTGTGAGTTATATCGTACACGTCGTCTGAAAGCGGATTCGCTGCTGAAAGTCTTACGCGAGCAATGCAAGGAATTTGTGCATTCGGAACACGTGGATTCCCTTCGTACCCTACTGCTTAACAAGGAGAAACATTTATTGCGGATGCAAGAAATATTCCGGCAACTAAAGCGCATCGACAGCCTGTTGGCGGTCAATCAATATTCATTCGCAGTATCACAAGCAAGTAAGCCTCGCATAATCACCCGCAAAAAGAAAGGGATAGCAGGATTTTTCGGTGGCAAGGAAACCGTACAATTGCCATCCGTTAATACAAAAGCGAAAGCACGGGGCAATGAGCTTATTTCATTGCAGGAAGAACGCAGAAGAAACATTGAGACCTATACGGACAGTTTGCGTTTACATAACCGTGAACTCAACGGTAAACTACGCACGTTGATAACAAGTCTGGACGAGCAAACATCAATTGCATTTCAAAGCAAAGAAGAACGTCTTAAAGCCTCCTATGAGCATTCCTCTCTTGTCATTACCGGTTTGATTGCATTTTCAATTATTCTGTTATTTGTTTCCTATCTTATCATACAAAAGGATATAAAGGTAAAGGCGAGGAACAGGAAACGCCTGGAAGAGACAATAGAACAAAACAATGCGCTACTGGAAATGCGGAAGAATATTATCCTGACCATATCCCATGACATTCGCGCCCCGCTGAACATCATCAGTGGGAGTGCCGAGCTGGCTATGGATACCCGTGAGAAGAAGCGCAGGAACAATCACTTGGACAACATCCGAATAGTCTGCAAACACGTGGTGCACTTGCTCAACAACCTGTTGGACGTGTACCGTCTGAACGAGGCAAAAGAAACCCGCAACGATGTGCCGTTCAGCCTTAAAGACTTGTTGGAACGTACCGTTTTCGGATTCTCTCATGTAGTTAACAACAAGGGAATTCTGTTCAATTACGACTTTAAAGATACCAATGTAAAACTTTGCGGTGATGCCGATCGTCTTGAACAAATTATTGACAACCTGCTTAGCAATGCCGTCAAGTTTACGGAAGCCGGTACAATCAGTTTAAATGCCTGTTATAGTGAAGGAGAACTGCTGTTGGAGGTCAAGGATACTGGTATTGGCATGAGTGAAGAGACGCTCTCCCGCATCTTTCGTCCGTTTGAACGCTTAAGTTCAGTAGCTAACGCCCAGGGATTCGGATTGGGTCTGCCAATCACGAAAGGTCTTGTCAACCTGTTTGGCGGAACTATTAATGTGACAAGCAGTATAGACCAAGGCAGCACCTTCCGCGTGACACTTCCCATGAAGATAACGGATGAACCGATAGAGAGTGAGAACCGAATAATTCCACATCCGGTACACCTGCCCCAAAATGTACTTGTCATTGATGATGATACCATGTTGCTGGATGTGATAAAGGAGATGCTGGAGCGCAACGGAATGAACTGTACAACCTGTGCAACCACCAAAGAGGTTGTGAAGGCAATGCGGGGTAAAGACTACGACCTGCTGCTGTCTGACATCCAAATGCCGGGAACCAACGGCTTCGAGCTGCTGACACTGCTGCGTAACTCGAACATAGGCAATTCCCGTACCATCCCCGTTGTGGCTATGACGGCACGTGGAGACAAGGACAAGGAGGCATTTCTTCATGCCGGATTTACCGACTACATTTACAAACCGTTCTCTTCATCCGAATTGCTCAGCCTACTTTCAACGATAAGAAGAAACCGGCAGGAAGATAACCATAGCGTCGATTTCAGTCTGATACTCTCTGAAGTCAGCGACAAGTCGAAAACGCTTCTTTCCTTTATATCCCAGTCGGAAAAAGACCGGGAGGAACTCGGTAAGGCAATGAAAAACGGTGACAGGCAGAAATTACGTGAAATCACCCACCGGATGCAACCGATGTGGGAATTGCTGCAAATGGAAGAAACTTTGTCGGCTTATCGCGCTTTACTGAAAAATGATACCATAAACGATAAGATATTGAATGAACATACCCGGCAAATTATGGATTACACCGCCATACTTATTAAAGTGGCGAAAACCGAGATAAAAAGAGTGACGAATGAAACGGAAGATACTGATAGTTGAGGATAACGTCGGCTTGTCACAGATGCAGAAAGATTGGCTCGCCCAGGCGGGTTATGATGCCGTGACAGCCATGAACGAAATGATAGCACGCTCGTTGATACGCAGAACGCGGTTCGATCTAATATTGTCGGACGTGCGATTGCCGGAGGGGGACGGCATTTCCCTGCTGGAATGGTTGCGCAAGGAAAAGAAAGACATCCCGTTCATCATCACGACCGAGTATGTTTCCGTACCGGATGTGGTGCGTACCATCAAGCTCGGAGCCAGGGATTACCTGCCCAAACCGGTACACCGGGAGCATCTGCTGGAGTTGGCGGAAGATGTGTTTCGCCCTGTGGCTACGGTGCGCAAAAAAGAGAAAGCGTTGTTTCACCGTACAAGCCCCAAGATCCTGCAAGTGGAAAAGTTTGCCAGGCTGGTCGCTCCGTCCGATATGTCGGTAATGATTCTCGGTACCAACGGAACCGGTAAAGAGTCGATAGCACAAACCATACATCAGAACAGCGAACGCTGGAATATGCCGTTCGTCGCGGTAAACTGCGGGGCGTTGCCACGAGAGCTGGCCGCCTCGCTCTTCTTCGGGCACGAGAAAGGCGCATTTACCGGTGCCGACAGCGCCAAGCCCGGATATTTCGACATGGCGAAAGGCGGTACGCTGTTTCTGGACGAGATCGGAACAATGTCCTACGAGATCCAGTCCTCGCTTCTTCGGGTATTGCAGGAGAACACCTATACTCCGATAGGCGGCAGGGAACGGATAGCCGATGTGCGGATAATTGCCGCCACGAACGAGGATATGCAACTGGCCATCCGGGAGGGACGTTTCAGGGAAGACCTTTACCATCGGCTGAACGAGTTTGAAATCCGGCAACCGTCGTTGGCGGATTGTCCGGAAGACATCCTACCGCTGGCCGAGTTCTTCCGTGAACGCTATTCCAAAGAGCTGAAGCGGGAAACACAAGGATTCACGGACGATGCCAGGCGCAGGATGCTCGCCTATCACTGGCCGGGCAACGTGCGGGAGTTGCAGAACCGGATCAAACGTGCCGTGCTGGTCACAGAAAATCCTTTATTGGAACTTCCGGGGCTAAATACCGGCGGTCAAATGGAGCGTGTGAATGAGGAGATTGCCCCTGTCATATTACCATTGAAAGACGAGAATACAGAGAAGGAATCCATCATCAGAGCCCTGCAAATATGCAACGGACACCGTGAACAGGCGGCACGGTTGCTGAAAATAAATCCCGCGACACTGTACCGGAAGATGAAAAAATATGGACTACGGTAGATTGGAAACACGAATAAAGCTCATTTCCTTTTTCAATAGTGGTCATTTTTTGAGAGACGGTTGTATATTACGGCGGCCATTTTTCCAGTTTTTGTTCCTGTTTTTCCGCTTTCATGCGCAACGACTTTGGAGTGGAGCCCCTCCCGAGCCTTTAGGCGAGCGGCAAGTTGTTTTGGGGTGCCGGAAATAATTTCGGGCGCCCCAAAACACAACTTGCCATGTTCGCTTGAACATGAATTTTTCTGTCGAAAAATCAAAATATAGCATTCTATCCACTTCCCGCCGATAAACTCCTTCTGCCGGCATCATTATCACTCTCTGAATATCCAAAACCGGAACGACTGGGACACTTGGGCGGTGTAACAGGATGACACACGGTGTCACAGACCGTCCGCAGGCTGCCATGATGGTGTCAATCCGGAAATTTTATCGTTATTTTGGCGCATGTCCGAATGCGTCTGGTCACACAAATATCCATGTGTGCGTCAGGTACGGGGTGCATGGTTACATCATACCTTTCGGTAACGGGTGAATGTGAACATACAAGAATATAATAATGTAACCGGCCGCTTATGCATGAATGCGTGACCGGCCTGATGTCAGACGGAACACGTGGGGGATTGGGTACATGACCGAATTGCCGGACGGATGTACATACCCGTCAGATGATGCAAACATATAATAACGGTTGTATTCTCGCATTCACGACGTGACGGAAACGCCAGTCAACCGGAAACGAATTGTTCAACTATCTAAAATATGGAATTATGGTAAAGAGAAAAGAGGTTAAAATCAACGAGGAGCAGATACTCAACATAATGACGGGGGATATTCCTGCCGCCGTCATGGACAGTCTATATGGGGATAACATTCCCGGCTCAGAAAAAGACAGCGGCTCAGAAACAGAGACCGTACCCGACAAGGTGGAGGCTCCCGGTTCCGGTGTGCCTGACCGTGAGGAAGAAACACCGACACCGGTCATCCGGGAGAAAGTCCGCCGGAAAAGGAACGGCTTGCAGGAATACCCCGGACATCTGTTTGACAACAACGTTGTGCGGGAACGTCGCCAGACCTATGTCAGCAGCGACAACTACGAACGGGTGCGCACCCTGCTTTCCGTAATTGCGCCGACAGTCAGCATCTCGTGTTATATCGATAATATACTCACGGCCCATCTGGAGCAATACCGTGACGAGCTGAACGCCATCTACAGCAGCCGCATCAATCTGAAACCGTTATGATACATCCCGCCGCATGAAAGAAGGGACACCCGGCGGTCGGAATCTCTTCTTTCCGCCGGGCATCCCTCTGTTTCCCTTACAGGTATGCGCCTATCCCGCATTTATGGCCCTCAGCCCTTTCGGTATCGGGTTATCAACGATTATCCTGTAGCAGAGTTTGCCATCCACATTCACCGGTTCCCTTGCCACCATGAAACCCGCACACCTCTCCACCTTCGCGGCATCGAGTATCATGCCGGCTATGAAGCTGTTCGAGAAGCGGGCGCAACGCGGGTCGTTCCATATCATGAATCCGTTCTCATCGTCGGAAACGAACATGTACCAGTCTTTCGGCCTGTCGTCGTCCCTGGCGATACGCAGCCTGTTGCCGGCGTGCAGGCTCAGTTCCCTGCTCAAAATCTTGCTCAGGTACATGCTGCCGTCACGGCATACTGTGATTATCCGTTTCCCCTTGTAGGTCAGTGCCGGATGGGAATTGCTCTTGTCATACACTGTCAGTTTCATAATCATTCGCATTTTATAGTTATACATTGTCTGTCATTATACTTGTCATGCCGCCTCTCCGGCCATTATCAGCCTTCTTCTGGCGATAAACTTCCGGTTTGCCCGAAGGGATTCCATCATGGCCTGTGCCCGTTGTGTCACCACTGATGTTTTCTCGCCCATGTGCCTGGCAATGGTGCGGAACGAGCTGCCGGTTTCGTAGAACCGCAGCATGAATATCCTGTAATCCTCGTAGGAGAAGTGACATCTGAGGAAATTCTGTATATCCCTCACCAACCTGTCACACCCGGTAAGCATCCCTTCCCGCTCCTCAGTCTCTTCCGTGCGGTCCGTTTCACCCAGTCTCACGAAATACTCGTCTCCGGGACAGGAGTAACGGTTGCCGTACCTCGCTCCGGATTGGAGTATTCTCCGGTAGCACCCGAAGAAGTAGGATTCCCAATCTTCGATTCCACCGGAGAACATTACCTGCTTCCTGACTGCCAGATAAGCGTCATGGAACGCGTCCTCGTCAATTTTTCCATAGATGGAGAGTCTTTCCTTCAGCCTCGCGTATGAACGGTTGAACCATCCGTTGAAGTCTTTCACGTCTTTTGTTGCCATATCCTTTTGTTTTTATCTGTTAGACATCCGGCCCGTGGTGCGGGCACTCTTGTTTCTTTGTATGCCTTACAGCCGTTCTCCCGCCGGAAAGGCGTCAAGGCCCGGCAGGAAAAAATACCGGAGCGTAGCGAGGATGATTTTTTCCTAACCGGCCCGCAGGGCTCCGGCCTTGCGCTCCGGTGGGAAACGGCTACCTTTGCTTCAAAGAAATAAGGGTGTCCTTTTCTGCTTTTCACCATCCGGAATTATCACCTGTCGGTGAAAAGGAATGTCTGCCGGTGACACGTGCCGTCCGGTTTGCGGTCTGTTCCCGTTTTTTTGTTTTCTTCGCACAGGAAACGGTCGGGATAGCATTATTTCCTCGTTCCGTTTTATAGTAAAAATCAATGTCAAACTTAAATTTACAGGAATATGGAAGTAGTGGTCATAGAGAAGGCGACTTTCGAGAGGATGCTCTCGGGATTCGAAGATTTCGCTAAAAAGGTGGAACGGCTCTGCCGGGTACACGAGGATTTGGGAGAGAGGGAATGGCTTGACAGCGACAACGTTTGCAGGCTGCTCGGCATCAGCCCGAGAACCCTGCAAACGATGCGGGAAAACGGAACGCTGGCTTACAGCAAGATAAACCACAAGGTGTATTACAGACCGGAGGATGTGAAAGCCGTCTTTCCCGTTGTGGGAATGAAACGGCGTATCACCGCCAATAAAGGAAGAGAATTGAATACCGATACAGGCAACCAATAAACATCGTGCTTATGACTGACAATGACAACATCCGGTTGCTGACACCGGAAAACAACATGCGCGTGAGAGCCTTTTTCTCGTCGCTGGAAAACCTTTCAAACAGGGTGGAGAAAATACGCGACAACAACAAGCCGTCGCTGGACGGGGAACGCTATTACACCGACAAGGAACTGGCCGTGAAATTGAAGGTCAGCCGCAGGAGCCTTCAGGACTACCGCAACAACGGCCTCCTGCCATACACCCGGATAGGCGGCAGGATTCTGTACAGGGCTTCCGACATAGAACGCACTTTGATGGACGAGTACAGGGAGGCGTACCGTATGAATGGATGAACTTGAATCTACCCTCGTAAAGTTGCTTTTATTCCGTGAAACTACCTTCTGGTATAGAAATTACGAGTGAAAGCAACTTGCTTTATGGTATTATGTCAAAAAAGAAAGTATCTTGTTGCAAGATTTTTTTGTTTCTTTAATCTTGATTCTGTGAAATTGGCCGTTTTAACTTGACCCATAAACACAACATAGGTATATCTTTGAATTTAGTCAAACACACATCAGCATCATTTAACATTAGAATTCTATTCCAATTGTTAGCATTTAATTGAGGAACTTCCACTGCTTCATCGAATAAAGCAAAAGCAGCTCCCATGCCATTAAATACTCTAACAATTCGATTAACTATAATCTCTATTTCTCTCATCAGAATAGGTTGCTTCAGGTCATTGTTCTTATGAAGTATAATAACTGTTTCATCTTTTGATTTTCTTTCTATCATACAATTGAAATATCCGAAGTACTTATTGGAAGTATTCAAATAAGTTAGAGATTGCCCAGGTTTTGTTTCGACTCTAATTACTTGCCTTTTAGTATAATCGCAAAGGATTTCATCAAAATATTCACGCGCAGATTTTTTATTGTTATTTATTGCTTCATCAAATTTTTCTATAAACTCATCTATTGAATATACTTTAGTACCGAAATTGAAAAGTTTGTATAATGTTTTGCTCTTTCGGCGCATACCTTCGTCATCACTAACTATACAATCGCAGTATGAACCGAAGAAACTATGACAACAATCAGCTTGCATATTTTTAAACTTAACCTTCTTCCGAGTTTCTTTATTTATTCCCAATAGGTCAAGAATCATATAGGACATATAATATTCCGTTGCAAAATCAGTAGATGATAACCCAATTTGAGTTAAAGTGGCTTTAATTATATCTAGAAAGGATAATCCTAATGGGGACGAGGCTAACTGTTCGTTAAAAACATTTTCACTTTCCGCTGTAATTAATGTAGGATTATATCTAGCAATAGTATTGTCTCTTATAATTTTGTATGACTCCTTATTCTCATAAAAATTGTGGGATACAAATTTTATTAATGATGTAAAAAATGGGGGATCTATTTGGAGTTCATTAGCTGAAACTGGAACTCTTTTTGTTAGCCAATCAAAATCCAATTCTCCTTTTAAATCCTTAATGCTAATATCAACAATATTGTTGATAGCATTCCGCTGTTCTTCTGTTATTTGTGAGAAATTAAAATTTTCAAGCCAAGAGATATCACCTACTTTGCCTATAGTCTCAAAAGCCTTGCGTGGGGATTGCTTCAGAACTTCCAGTTTATTGCTTTCATATATTAAACGATTTTCGCCAACTATCGATTGCATAAATTCCATTTCCGCATATTTAATATCCGTTTTATCATCTTGCAAATCAAACAAATGAGCATTTGAATAGAGAAAAATAAACTCATCCTTGTGAGATAATATCTTTTCACACAAGAGGGAGTATTTCTCTTCCCTTACATTGAATAGATAACTGAATACTTGCTTATCCAAATATATTGTAACCATAAATAATAAAACATGTATAAAACAACAACAATTTATTTATCATTTTTTAATCTCCTTCAATACTAAAACTTTTTTGTTTAATTCTAAAAGATCTTTCAAATCTCCTTTGTCTTAGTAGGTTTGAAAGAAGGCATAAAAAGAGAGTAACGAATTAACAACAATTCTTTTTTCAAATGTATGCCACTATCTTTCAGATGTCTGCAAATCCATCTTAAGGGAATAGGTAATGGATTTGTAACGTGCTATCTTCTTTATCTTGCTTCAAATAAAAGTGTAATGACTAGCAAATGATAAAGGTATGGAAAATAATGGATTCTCTCTCTATTATTTTCTGACTTTTATCAAAATCAGTAATTCCATTATTGCCATCAACTTCATCTAGCAACTTACTAGTACGTTAGATTTAGCAGACAAGTAACTACAAATCAATAATATAGATACATGCACTGCTAAAATAGCAAGTTACAAGCAAGTTAAATAAACCCCATATTGGAATGTATTTCATATAACGAGGGACGGTATTAGGATCTACAGGTTTTATTAATTTACTATTTAAAACGTCTTTTATCAATCGTGAGATACTACCTGATGAAGATTCCGCAACACCGAATCGTTCCCTTAAAGAGCTATTTGTCAATGCATTTCCATCTATATATCTAACACAAGCATGTAGGTATATTGCCCATGCTTTATCTTCCATTAGAATATTTGTAAAATCCAAATGAGAAAACAATGAAACTTTTCAGGACTATCGTGACGAATGGAGGATATCTTACATCAAATTAGAAGGCAAGGTGCTTTACCTGCGTTCTGATGTGGAAAAGTTGCTGGAGGATGGGTCTTGAGGGACATTCTGACATATACGGAATGAAAGGCGTATGGGAAATAACTTTTTGAAGCGTTTTTATATTCTCTTTTCGTTCATTTTATGTGTGTAATTCCGTTGTTTTTCGTTCATTTTATGTGTATATTTGCAGTGTATTTCATTCATTAAATGTGAATAAATAGTTTAACCATGGATAGATATGCTATAAATGAACTGGTTAGGTGGAAAGATGCCCGTAGACGCAAACCACTTATAATAGAAGGAGCAAGGCAGGTTGGAAAGACTTGGCTCGTCAAGGACTTTGCCTGTAAGTACTATGATAATATTGCGTATATAAATTTTGAGGAGCAAATATATTTACGCAACCTATTTGAAACGGACTTTGACGTGACAAGGATAATTTCTGCCATAGGAGCCGCCGCCCATCAGAACTGCATGCCTGGCAAGACGCTGATTTTTCTTGATGAAATTCAAGAGGCTCCGAATGGCGTTACTGCATTGAAGTATTTTTATGAAAATGCCTCTGATTATCATATCATTGCTGCCGGCTCTCTCTTAGGGCTGGAACTGCACAGGCAGGCCTCTTTCCCTGTGGGAAAGGTACAGTTCATGACACTTCACCCCATGAGTTTTCTTGAGTTTCTTGATGCAGTCGGGGAACGGGCATTAGCTGGATTTATCGCAAAACGTGATTGGGAGAACATCAGGCTTTTCGGACCTAAACTGAAAGACCTGCTCAAACATTATTATTATGTCGGGGGTATGCCGGAAGCAGTTCTGGCATTCAGCGAGACACGTGACTGGCTTGAAGTCAGAGATATTCAGAATGAAATACTTGAAAGCTATAACAGGGATTTTTCAAAGCATGCCCCAGAAGAAATTGTCCCGCGTATAAGACAGCTATGGAATTCTTTGCCAGCTCAACTCAGTAAGGAGAACCGTAAGTTTCTGTATGGGGTTGTCAGGGAAGGTGCCCGGGCACGAGAATACGAGATCGCCCTTCAGTGGCTTTTCGACGGTGGCCTGATTCATCGTGTCAATAATGTATCCGCACCCCGCCTGCCATTAAAGAGCTACGAGGACAAATCTTCTTTTAAGATTTTTGCCGTGGATATAGGTTTGCTGGGAGCCATGTGCGGGCTAGACTCGGATACTATAGTCAGAGGTAACAATATTTTCACAGAATTCAAAGGAGCGTTGACGGAGCAATATGTCTTGCAGCAGCTTAAATTGAAACATGAACCATTCTACTGGTCTAAACCGAATGCCCGTCAGGAAATAGATTTTTTAATACAGACTAACGGAGGTATAATCCCGATTGAAGTAAAGGCGGAAGAAAATCTCAAGGCTAAAAGCCTCAAACAGTTTGTTTTGGACAATCATCCCGATACGGCATATCGGACTTCCATGTCCGATTACAGGCAAGAAGAATGGATGACTAATATGCCATTGTATTGTGTTCCTGTTATATAGTCGAATATCTTTTAGAAAAGAACATTTAATTACCTTTATGTAATATGGAAAGTCATAATATATTAGAATATGGCGAATTTATAAGCTCTATACGACAGAACCGGGATTCTAAATTCGGTTTCTTACTTGGAGCTGGAACCTCATTGTCTTCAGGAGTACAATCTGCATCAGATTGCATCTGGGATTGGAAAAGAGAAATATACTGCCGATATAATGAAAGCCACCGTATAAATTTCCCGGATGCGCGTTCCAAATTTGCGAAAACACAAATCCAAAAATGGTTGGATGCTCAAGGAGGTTATCCGGCATTGGGAGCAGAAGATGAGTATGTCTTTTATGCAGAAAAAGCCCATCCAATCGCTTCAGACAGGGTGCGTTATTTTAATAGTTTAATTCACGACAAAGTACCCTATGTAGGTTATCGGTTATTATGTCTATTAAATAAGTATTCGATAGTAGAATCTGTTTGGACAACTAATTTTGATGGTATGACAGAGAGAGCGGCTCATCAAATGAATATCACCCCTAAAGTCATAACATTGGATAATCAACAAGATATCTATAGAACCATATCTAATACAGAGTTAATGTGTATCTCGTTACATGGAGACTACAAATACTCAACATTAAAAAATACTTCTTCTGAACTTGATAACCAGTCTGAAGTTTTCTGTCAGGTTATGACTTATTATTTCACAACAAGGCATTTGGTTGTATTAGGTTATAGTGGTCGGGATAATTCATTGATGTCCGCCTTGAAAAATACATTTACCACTTCCGGGGCCGGCAGATTATATTGGTGTGGAATAGAGGAGTTTCCTTCTCCTAAAGTTTTGTCTTTGATACAAGATATTAGAAATTCTGGTCGCGAAGCTTTTTATATTCAGGTAGAGAGCTTTGATAAAACAATGATATCATTATCGTTAGCGTTGTCTGATGGTAATAGAGAGATGTATGATGTCGTGATGTCTGAAATGGCGAAATACCGGGAGAGCGTTAAACTTGAACCATTTAAAGTGAAAGGACATTGTGCCCGTTATCTGCTCCGTGACAATCTATATCCAATAAAACTACCGGATTCCTTATTGAAAGTAGATCTTAAATCTGGAGCCAATATCGTTGATATCCGAAAAGTTGTCAAAAATAAGCCTATTTTCATCGCCGAGCAAAAAGGAACCCTCTATGCCATAGCTTCATATTCAGACTTGGAATCTGAATTGAAAGAATACTTTACAGGTGACATTGTAAGAACCCCTATTTCATTGAAGGACATAAGTGCCAATGGTGCTTTCAAATCAATATTTTTAAAGGCTATTTTATATGGACTGAGCAAATTGACATGTCTCAATTGTTCTTTCGGGAAAAGGTTAATATGGGGTGACAAAGTCTTTAAGAATGTGAATGGGATGCCGGTCTTGTATGCTTTGTCTATTGGATTAAATTTTATCGAAGGTAAAGAGTATGCAACCCTGTCTCTGCGTCCTGAACTTTTTTTTACCGATAAGAATATGCCTAAAGAACAACGACAGGAGGTTTCTCGCCAGTACTTTTCTAAACTATGGAATAAAAAATATGACGAAACACTTAAGGAGTGGGAAAGTATCATATTTAAGAACAATCATTTGAGGTTCTGCATTCCTAAAGGTAATGAAAGATTTCAATTCCAAATAAGCAATAACAGTTCGCTGTCCCTTCTATTTGGAAAAGATCAAGATCTTGCAATCGTCATCCCACAGCAACTTAGTAGCAGGATACTTTTTAGAGGTGGAGTTATACCGGAACCTCTACTCTGTTTTCCATCTATTAATGCAGAAAGGGATAATTTTGATTGGAATCAAATGCGTGGATTGGTTAGGAACAAGCCTACAGATTATTGGAAAGATGAAAAGTTCTCTATTGGGGTATCATTAAGTGTGATAGCTCCTATAGAAAAGTCAAATAGGTTTGCCGGTTTTATTTCTAATCTATCGAGAAACTTGTCACCAGTAAAAAAAGACCACGATTATCTTGTAGACTATCCAGGATTTAATAGCGCATACCATACCCAATTATTTATTCCTTCTCCGGGAACGGATAAATGGCAGTATTCAAAATTAGATTATACTTCTGCATATGAGATTGCTGCCGACATAACACAAAAGATTAATAGACTGGCTATTAATGGACAGTCAGTCATACTGATTTTTATACCAAAGGAATGGGAGAAATTCAAGACATTGAATCATAAAGGCGAAAAGATAGATCTTCATAATTATATTAAAGCTTATTGTGCTTCACGTGGCATTACGACTCAATTAATTGAAGAAAAGACTCTTACTGATATAATGCTATGTGAGAAAATATGGTGGTTGTCTTTAGCTATATATGTTAAATCTTTACGAACTCCATGGACATTGGCATCTTTAGATGAGAACACTGCTTATGCAGGTATTGGATACAGCATATTATCTAAAGTGAATGATGAGCGACATGTAGTAATGGGATGTAGTCATATTTATAATCGCTTTGGGGAAGGTCTAAAATACAAATTGCAAAAAGTCAATAATCCTATTTTTGACAGAAAGAATAACCCTTACATGTCTTATGAAGAAGCTTATAAATTCGGCACGATGATTCAAAATTTATTCCTTGAATCCATGGACAAACTTCCAGGTAGGGTTGTAATTCATAAAAGAACACACTTTAGAAATGACGAAATTAATGGAATAAAGGATTCATTGAAAGCCGCTGGTATAGAAACTGTGGAATTATTAACCATCGAATTTGAAAGCGAACGGAAAGAGTTACCGTATGATATAAACCGCTATGGAGTGGGCATTCATAATTACCCTATCAAACGTGGAGCATATATCGTAATATCTGATAATACTTTTTTGCTGTGGACCCATGGAATTGTGCCATCTATAAGAAGTGAGAGTCTGTCGTACTATCCCGGTGGAATTGGAATACCTGCTCCGCTAAAAATAACCCGATATTCAGGCAGCAGTACAGTGCAAACAATTGCTACTGAAATATTGGGATTCACTAAGATGAATTGGAATTCATTTAATTTATATACTAAATTGCCGGCAACTATCGATACATCCAATACATTGGCACAAGTGAGCCACTTGTTGCGTCATAAATCTGAACAGACATTTGATTATCGGCTGTTCATTTAAAATAATGAAATCAATGAAAAGAACATATTGAAAACGGATAGGAAGAAACGTGCGCCAGCCCTGACTGTTTCTTGGAGGTGAGGGAGTTTGCCGTCTGGGAAAAAGAAATGCCGACAGGACTTTGGTATAAAGCCGCCCTTCCCCCGGCATCTTTTCGTTATATCTTGATGTTATCTTTCTGACTGTTCCCGTCGGATCGGTCGTTTCCGCTGTATCCGTTATTTTGCCCGGGCTTCCGATGAGGCGCAAGGTTCACGTGGCAAATACGCTCGGCAACGCCGAGGAAGATTTGTCACGTGACGGCAAGGCCGCTTGACCTTGCACACTCTCGGGGCTCGGGCTATCTTGAATTACAGCGGAACACGGCTGGGCCGGGCTGTCATTTTTCAGCCGGGCTGTTATCACCCATCGCATTCCGCCGTTCCATCAGTCGATCCATGTCTTCCGAGATTTTATCATCGGTCACTTTGGCATAGCCCTGCGTGGTTCTTATGTTCGTGTGCCCCATCATTTTGCTGATGCTCTCGATCGGCACACCCGCCGAAAGCGTCAATGTTCCGAACGAATGCCTGCTCGCGTGGTAGCTGAGATTCTCTTTCACTCCGGCCAATATGCCTATCTCGTGAATGCAGTACCAAAGCCTGTTCCGATTAGGCAGAGGGAATACCGGCCTGCCGTCATCGGTGGTATTATACAACGACAATATCTGTTCAGCTACGGGATGCAGCGGAATAAAGGATTCCACATCGGTTTTTTTTCTGTTGATACGGATATACCTCCTGCCGTCCGCGGTCGTTCCGATATGCGAGGGATAAAGCCGCTTTACATCGACATATGACAGCCCCGTGAAGGCTGAAAAGATGAACGCCCTACGGGTAAGCTCCTGTAACCTCTCCGGCATGGGCTGCTCCATGATCCGTTGCAGTTCCGCACGGCTTATGTGTTTCAACTTGTAGTCCGGTTTCTTCTCGTAGGGGACATCCGCAAGCGGATTGAAACGGAGTATCTCCCTGTCCACCGCAATATAGATAAGACGGTTCAGCCATGTAAGGCAGTGGTTGATATGCCCATTCCCGCAGCCTTTGGTTTTCAGGTAGAGCTTGTAGCCCCAGCCGAAGTCTTCGGTAATGTCCTCAAAGGCGATGTCCCGCATACCCAGCGACAGCAGATACTCGTGTAGGTATGCCTGCGAGGATTTGGACTGGCGGTAAGAAGAGGTCGAGTTTATTGCTTCCGAGCGGATTCTCAACCGTTCCCGTTCCTCCTCTCCGGCTTTCATAAGTGTGGTGGGAACGGCTGCCACACGGGTAATCTCGTTTTTTAGCATTTCCGCCGTGACCATACCCGCGTCCTTCAACAGATTGTCATATGAGGTCTCTATTTTGGAACGGAGTCCGACAAGGAGGTTGTTTCTCCTTGCATCCTTTACTTCTCCTGTCTTGGCGTTCCAGTCCTTGGGATTGCAGTAACAACCGGTGGCAAACACGCTGCTCTTGCCGTCAACGGTGATACGGCACAGTATTGAAGTAGTTCCGTCTGTTTTGACCTTGCCACGGTTGATGTAGTATAGAATGGAAAAAGTGCTTCGCATAATCGAATTGCATTTATAGGGTTAGAGAATGAGTTTCAAATCTTTTGTCGCTTTGATGTATTTGTCCATATCCTCGAAGAGTTTCTTAGGGGTTACACGGGCATACACCTGGGTGGTCCTTATATCCGCGTGCCCCAGCATCTTGCTGACAGTCTCGATGGGTACGCCGTTTTCGAGTGTCATGAGGGTCGAGAACGAGTGTCGTCCCATGTGGTAGGACAGACGCCCCTTGATTCCGACCTTCATCTTAATGCTTGTCAGACACCATTTCAGGGCCTGGTATGGAATTACGGGAAACAATGTAGCCCGTGTATCGTCACGGTATTTGTCGATAAGGTCTATCGCTTCGGGCAACAGCTTTACACGACTTAACTGCCCGTTCTTCCCCCTTCGGTATTTCAGCCACAACGCTCCGTTGTCGTCCCTTGACAGGTTATCGGGAGTGATTGCCACCACATCCACATAGGAGGTTCCGGCATAACAGGCGAAAAGGAACATGTCCCTGACAATGGAATGTTCCGGGCGGCATCCGGTAAGCTCTATGTCCCGTATCTTCTCGAAATCCTCCTTGCTTAACGCTCTTGGTGGGGTCTCTTTCTGCTTGGGTAATTTGTAGTGTTCAAAATAGAACTTGTCCGAGTGTCCCTCCTTGAATGCGATGCGGCAAATCTTTTTAAGGATGGCCAAATAATGGCGTACCGTCTGGACGCCCAAGCCTTTCTCTATCACGACATATTCCTGAAACTCCCGGATGAACTGCTCGTTGAGCTGACAGAAAGCGAGGTCGGACACCTTGAATCTGCTGCTGACAAAATCCGCGAGACGACTGCGGGTATAGAGATAGTTGGGCAAGGTACGGTGAGACACATCTATGCCTACCCGAACCTTGATTTCCTCTATATGCCTGTCAAAGAGTTTGAACAAGGTCATCCGCGTGTCCTTGCTGCCTTGAAAGGCTTCCTTGACTGCTGTCGCATCGAAATCGGTCTTTCGTTCCACAAGGGAGTCGAACGCGGAATTTACCGCCAACACCAGTCTGTCGATTTTCGCGTTGACTTCCACCGCCTCCTTGCTCTTTCCGTTCAGACGACTTTCACGGGGATTCCACAGTTCGGGAGTGCAGGAGAGCTTGCAGCTGAACTGCGCCATCGTCCGGTTAACGGTGATGCGCCCCATTATCGGGGCTTTGCCGGATTTGTCCAGTCCGCTCTTTTTGAGGTAGAGCAATACCTTGAATTTTTCTACTTTCATACGCTTATATTTTTAGTGGCAAATTTACCTGTTTTATAAGCGTCCTTTGATATGCAAAGCTATGACAATCAGTGTAATATATCGCTGTTTTAAATTATCTGCTCCGCTCTTCGTTACCTTATCCCTGCCGGTAACAGCCCTACTAACGATTTGGTAACTGAATATCCTCAACAAGCCTCACTTTTTTGCTTTTTCCTTATGTGGAAGAATATAGAGAAATAGCTAATTACCAACAAATTGCGTTATGCCTTCTTTTCGTTTCCGTTACTCATATAACTTCTTTCTTTCCACGTTGCTCGCCATACATTCGCTACAACTATAATATTCTGATTTATTTTATTGTAATACAGATTGTTACAAAAATGTTTTTTGAAAAGGGTAACGGTTTAGCAACGTGCAATCCTCCTTTATACTCTCTGATTTGCATCATTTTAAATAACTGGTATAAAAGTAGAACAAATTTTTCATACTACGAAATAATATGCTTTCAATTATATATTTCATTATCATTTGCTCACCAGTTTTTTATATATTACAGTATTTAAGAAATCTTCTTTTCTATGTTTTGATATTGGTATCTCCTTTCCCTCAATGAAAAGTCGTCCACCAGCAACAGTTTCTATGTGAGAGGTATTCACAAGATAAGACTTGTGTATTCTAAAGAAAGTGCCTTTAGGTAGCATTTCCTCTAATGATGCCATTGTTTGATGAATTACAAATGTCTTTTCTTTAAAGTGCAATTTCAAATAATTCTGCATTGTTTCTACAAACAATATATCTTCCCAATTTATCCTTTGAAATGTATCTCCTTGCCTGATGTACATAATATCCGATTTATCATCTGCGCTATTTTGCAACAGCACACGGGAATTAAATAAATCTAATGCTATTTGTACGGCTTGGAAAAAGCGTTGAAAAGAAAAAGGTTTTAGTAAATAATCCACGACATGTAACCGGAAACCATCCAAAGCATATTCTGAATATGCAGTTGTTATTATTGTTAATGGTGCTTTTTCCAAAGATTCTAAAAAGTCAAGTCCTGAAAGATAAGGCATATTAATGTCAAGAAACATCAAATCTATTTCTTTTCTTTTAAGAATATCTGCTGCTTCAATTGCCGAAGAACAAGTATCTTCAACGATGAGAAAATCTAAATTTTCTATATTACTTGCTATAATCTTAATAGCAACTAATTCATCATCAACAATCAAGCATCTTAAAGGATTATTACCTAATTTCAAGGAATTTGAGTTTGCCATAATCATTTCAAAATTGTGAGTTTAGAATTATATATATTTTCTGAATTTTGTATTGATAGATTATATTTTTCACCATACAATATATCTAACCGATTTTTTAAGTTTTCTAATCCTAAGCCTGAATTTTTTCCCTTTTCAATAGGCATTGCTGATTTTGAATTTTCTACTTCAAGGGAAATCATTTCCGCTTTCTCTTCAAAGACTATACTAATATAGCCTTTGACGTTAGAACTTCGAGAAACATGCTTAAAAGCATTTTCTATCAATGGGATTAGTAATAAAGGGGGAAATTTAGTTTGCTTATTCTGTATTTCCCATGAACAATTTACATCTAACTTATCTTCCCACCTTATCTTTTCAATATCTATAAAATTTTTCAAAAAGTCTATTTCTTCTTCTATACAGACAGTCTCCTTTTTGCCACTATATAATTGGTAACGAAGTATATCTGTATATTTCAGCAATAGAGTAGTTGCTAAATCGTCCTTTTTCTCAACGTAATAATAAATATGATTGAGTACATTAAACATAAAGTGGGGATTTATCTGTGCTTGGAGTGTGTGTAATTGTGACTCTAAATGTATCTTTTCCAATTTGTTATGTTCATAGTAAAAACGCATACCGCAAAAAGCTATATTTACGACAAATGCAGTTAGTAATTGGTCTACAAAATCAGATAGCAATGTATCATCCGTAGAGATTAAATTAGATGGCAAAAACACACCTGTTTGTTCAAAGTATCTAAATATCCAAAAAACAGAAGTTAATATAGATGCCGAAATGAAAGACAGAAAGATGAACTGTAATGCAAAACGTTCCATTCTCTTTCTTTTCATTGCTCTTGGCAATAAATACACACTCAATAAGATATTTATAATCAGCATGGGGGTAATATAACACACCGTTATAGATAATACTTCTAAGAATGACGCTTTATTCAAAAGCTTCATCCACACAAAAAAAGCAATCACGACCCATAAAAGAAGAATAAAACGGTCGTATCTCTTTGAATAGTCATTTTTCATGTGACAAAGATATGATAATTAATCAATAAACACTTGTCCAGTCATCATAAGCTAAAGCCCAGTTATCAAAAAAGTTATTCATTATACCTTAATATACTGATATTTGCAGACGAACATTTACCTAAAAACAATGAAAATATGAAATCAACATTATTTTGGACAGTATTATTTTTACTTGTCAGTAAGAATATAAATGCACAAGTTTCTTTTAAGACAGAATATTTTGGAACATCAAGTTATTGGCATGAAATCGGAGAAGACTCACGAGAAAAAATAGGAAATTGTAAAGGGTCTGCTATTGTTTATCAAGGTAGTATTAATATTCCTTTATCGGTAAGAAATACAAAATATGACCGTCCATCTATATGGAGTGTTGGTATTAATGGAGCATACGCATCTCTTAACAATAAGAATTTTACTGGTGTTTATGACGGAATGGTCATTAATGAAATGATGAATATCGCATTAGGATTGTCCTATATGTGTCCTTTAAGCGAAAAGTGGAGTTTGATAACAAGTTTAGGAGC